>MDSV01112588.1_pt1 | contig 12742 bp, 18 predicted proteins | sample 810851 | NCBI WGS metagenome assembly MDSV01 (sample SAMN05326640, study PRJNA326480) | marine metagenome | isolation source: seawater | place: Atlantic Ocean: North East | collected 2012 | reverse complement strand
GATGTTACTAAACCCGATTCCAACATTGTAAATCCAGCGGCCATCCACATGACCAAGAAACCTGACATTAAAAATAATAGGGTATTAAATATGTATTGTGTTTCTGCTGATACTGTAGTCTCGGCGTAGCCTAGACCTGCAAACGCGAAATAAACTGCTGTACCTGCAAAAAAGTAACCTAAGTATTTTTTCATTTAAACTCCCTTGTTGTTTGAAGGTGTTTTATAGGTTTTTAGAAATGAGATTAGAATTGAAATGTGTTGATTATAGCTATGCAGTTTTTGCAGGCAGTTTAGCCCTTATTTGATTTTATCAAATAAGGGCTAAAAAAGAGTTTTATCGATTAAACATCTCTTTTAAGCTTTTAGCTGGTAAAAACTTAACTTTTTGAGAAGCTGCTATTTGAATGGATTCTCCTGTTCTTGGGTTTCTACCTACTCTGGCTTTTCTTTTAGCCACTTTATAAGTACCAAAACCAGCAATTTTTACTGTGTCATCATTCTTTAGCGCGTCTAAAATAATTGTCGTAATCGAGTCAAAAGTTCTCTCAGCGTCAGCTTTGCTCTGACCCAATGTGGACGATATTTTTGCTACTAGTTGTTTTTTGTTCATTTATGCCCCTTATTGTTAATATTTAATCTCTACAATTTGTTAATAAAATCAATGATTTTTTAGTGTCAAAAATAAATATTAACACCATATATTGTAGGTCAAAAAAGTGTTGATTTTGTTGTCTTTTTGAAGATGTTAAAAAACCTTAAAATAAGCCTAAATCTTTTAAATCGTTAACTGTTGTAAATAACATTAAGAAAACCAACAAAAAAAGCCCGATTCGAAAAAAACCCTCTTGAGTTTTTTGGGTTAACGGCCTTCCCAAAATTTTCTCAAATGCATAAAACATCAAGTGACCTCCATCAAGCATAGGGATAGGGAAAAGATTTATAAAACCCAAACTTATAGATATATAGGCCATAATACTTAAGAAAGCAATTAAGCCATGTTGGCTAACCTGACCAGTAATTTTAGCTATTTTAATTGGTCCTCCAAGCTGGCTTGTATCCCCCTTGCCTTTAAACATTGAAAACACAAAGTTTAATGATGCTTGAGTAACAAACCAGGTTTCTTTTACAGCGTAAAATAAAGCAGTTGCTGGCCAAAGTCTTTTTTTGTTAAACTCATTGTATAGAGGCGTTATCTTAATTCCAATAATTTTCTTATTAATTTTATTACCTAAAGAGTCTTCGCTTTCAATAATGTTTGGTTTTACCTGAAATTCTACTTCTTTATCGTTTCTCAAAATCTGTATTGAGATGTTTTCCTTGGTAGAAGTATTAATAAACGTTGATACTTCTAGAATGCTGTTAACATTTTTACCATCAATAGACTTTATAATATCTCCACTCTTAATTCCGACTATTTGAGCCGGGCTGTCTTTTTGTACTTCGCTAATTTGAGCTGGTGTAAAGTCTTTTCCAGCAATCATATAAATAAATGTAAAAATTATAATAGCTAAAAAAAAGTTAGCAGCTGGTCCGCCAGCTACGATCAAAGATCTTTGATATAAAGGTTTAGTTACAAATAATTTTTTTTGATCTTCTTTATTATATTTTTTTAAAAGTTCTTCTTGTTCTGATTGACTGAAAACATTTCTATCACCAAAAAACTTTACATATCCTCCTAAAGGTATCATGCAAAATTTCCATCTTGTTCCAGATTTATCTTTAAAACCAAATAATTCTTTGCCAAATCCGATAGAAAAATCTGTAACACCTACTCCGTATTTTTTAGCTAAATAATAATGACCGTATTCATGTATAAACACTACAACTGTCAATAATACGATGAAAGGAATTATAAAACTTAAAATTTCCATTCATTAACCTTGCTAAAAATAAAATTTCTAAACGCTGTTAATCTAGCTACTTTTTTTAAAGAAGCCGGATAAACAAAATGAGTTTCTGTGGGTTTCCCTGACTCGTTAGGAAGCACTTTTGTTAAGTTTGGAACATTATACACAATGTAGTCTGGTAATGCTGCTAAGCCAACACCACTTTGTACTGCTAATAATAAGCCATAAACACTATTAACCTTCAAAGTTGATTTTCTTTTTTTTCCCTCTTTTGTACCCAACTTTAAAACCCAATCAGGATTATAAACTGGGGATGGTGCTCCCCGACCATAAGTTATAAATTTATGATTACTTAAATCTTTCAATGTTTTTGGATATCCATTTTTTTCTAAATAATCATTTGATCCATATATATGATAATTAAAATCAACAAATTTTTTTTGAATATAATTTAATTGTTTTGGTCTTCTCATCCAAATTCCAATATCAGCCTGCCTGGTACTTAAATCTAGTTCCCTGTCATCAAAAATAAGTTCAACTTCAACACCTGGATTCAAATCCATAAATTCTTTAATACGAGGTGTTAGCCATGTAGTTCCAAAACTTACAACGGTAGTAACAGTTAATTTTCCATCTAGTTTATCTTTTCCGCCACTTAAATTAGACTCTACGTCTTTGAGTTTAGAAATTACTTCGTGAGCTGATTTGAATAAATATTCTCCATTTTCTGTCAAAACTAAACCTCTGGCATGTCTCTCAAAAAGTTGAACTTTTAAGTCCTGTTCTAAGCTTTGGATTTGCCTACTAATAGCTGATTGACTAAGATTAAGAATTGTAGATGCTTTAGTAAAACTTGAAGCTTCAGCAACGGTATGAAAAATCTTTAATTTATCCCAATCCATAATTTGAATTATAGTTTATTTGTTTGGATTTACTATAGCTCTTCCAAAAAACTCTCCTTTTAATAACTTTGGAAAAGTTTCTAAAAGCTCACTAAATGACAATTCTTTTGTAAAGGATTGAATTTTATTAAAGTCTATCAATTTTGCAGCCTCGTTCCATAAGAATTCTCTTCTTTTTATTGATGCACCAGAAGAGTCGATCCCCCACAGTTTTATTCCTCTGATAATAAAAGGCATTACAGTTGTGTTTATTTTTATTCCTCCTGCGTTTCCACAAGCGGCTACTATACCGTTGGGTTTAACCTGAGCTAAAATTTTAGTTAAGGCTGCTCCTCCAACTGTATCTACAACTCCGTCCCATGTACCTTTCTCTAATAATTTACTTTCACCCTCAAATTCTTTTCTATCAATTATATTTTTGGCTCCTAGAGATTTAAGATAATCATTTTTATCTTTTTTTCCTGTTACAACATGTACATCATAACCCATTTTTGACAATACCATTACTGCTATACTTCCAACGCCGCCTGTTGAACCAGTAACTAAAACATCTTTAACTTTTTCTCCTAGCAAAAGTTCCTCTCTTGCTTTTATTGCAAATGCACATTGCAATGCTGTGAATCCTGCGGTGCCTAACATCATAGATTTTTGATTATTTAATTCTTTAGGAGTTTTAATTAAAAAATTTGAGTCAACTTTTGCATATTGCGAAAAACCTCCAAAATATGCTTCTCCTACTCTAAAGCCTGTTAGAATTACGTTTTCATCTTTTTTAAAATTACTGTCTTCGCTTTCTACAACTTTTCCAGAAAAATCTATTCCTGGTACAAATGGAAATTTTCTGACAATTTTACCACCATTATTTAAAATAAGTGAGTCTTTATAGTTCAAGCTTGAATAATCTATTTTAACAAAAACATTCCCGTCTTTTAAATCGTTTTTGCTAATTTCTTTTATTTCTCTGGTAAATTTTTCGTTTTGATTGTCTATTATAATTGCTTTGAATTTATCAGACATCTATTTAGCTATATATCTTAAATATCTATTCTGAAAACTTAAATCCTCTTTAAAAACACCTAAATAATAGTTTGTTACTGTGGTAGCTTTTTCTTTTTTAATACCTCTCATAGTCATACATTGATGAGACGCATCTATAGTTACGGCAACACCTTTTGCATCAAGAGCAGACATCAAGGTTTTAGCTATTTGCATTGTAAGTCTTTCTTGTGTTTGTAATCTTTTTGAATAAACCTCTACGGTTCTTGCAAGTTTGCTTAATCCGACAACTTTTTGATTTGGTATATAGGCAACATGTGCGACGCCTATAATTGGTGCCATGTGATGTTCGCAGTGACTTTCTAAGGTTATATTTTTTTCCACAACCATATCGTCATAGCCTTCTACATCTCCAAATGTTTTAAGCAAATCTGCTTTGGCGTCTTGGTGATAGCCTTTAAAATATTCTTTAAATGCCTTAACAACTCTTTTTGGTGTTTCCACTAATCCCTCACGGTTAGGGTTTTCGCCAATCCAAGTCAATATAGTTCTGAAAGCTTCTTCTGCTTGTTTGTCTGTAACCTCAGGTTTTTTTGAGCTTGTTTTTTCAATCTCTTTAACTAATTTCATATAGTACACATTTTTATAGGTTAAATTTCATTAATGCAAATTGCTATTTTGTCTTTTTTTCACTATTTTACGACCATGTTTAAAAAAAGAGAGAACGTTTTTGAGATAGAAGAAGGAAAATTTCTTACTCCAAAGTTTGATGAAAATGGACTTATTCCTGTTACGACTACTGATAGTAGTTCAGGAGAATTACTAATGCATGGCTTTATGAACAATCAAGCTTTAAAGAAAACAATTGAAACTAAAGAAGCACACTATTGGAGTAGATCGAGAAATGCTTTGTGGCTTAAAGGGAAAACAAGTGGATTTAAGCAAAAGGTTGTAGATCTAAGAGTTGATGATGATCAAGATGCATTGTGGATGTCTGTCGATATCGGAAATGGTGCTAGCTGTCATGTGGGTTATAAGTCATGCTTTTATAGGTCAATTCCTTTAGGCCCGATAAAAAATACTGAAGAAATTCAATTAGAATTTAAGGAAAAAGAAAAAAAGTTTGACCCGAAAAAAGTTTATAAAGATCAACCAAACCCAACAAAAATATAAATATAAATAGATGAACGATAAAGATCAAAAAAATGTTTTTGGTGAACCTTTAGTGTCATGTTCGAATGATCCTCTAACTGGCTGGTTTAGAGATGGATGCTGCAACACAGATAAAAATGATGGTGGTGTTCATACAGTTTGTGCAAAGGTTACTGATAAATTTTTGCTTTGGTCTAAAAAAGTGGGAAATGATTTAATAACACCACATCCTGAATTTGGTTTTCCTGGATTGAAGGATGGGGATTGTTGGTGTGTATGTGCCACTTGGTATGCAAGGGCTATTGAAGAGGATGCAGCTTGTTCGATTTACTTAAAAAAAACTAATATAAAAACTCTTGAACTTATTCCAATCGAAAAATTGAAAAAATTTGCAGCGGATTTGTCCTAATAAACTTTTGTGCCACGAGTTTTAATTATTAACTCAAGTTCACCATACTCTTTACAATTACAACCTTTAAGGACTTCTAGTCTCTCATTAGCCTTATCTATACGGTTAGTTTGAACATAAAGTTCACCAAGATACTCGTTTATTCCGTTATGATCAGGTTTAATACTTAAACCTTTTAAATAAAATTCTTCTGCCTTTTCAAAATTTCCAATTTTTCTAGAAGTAAAACCCATATAATTAAACACGTCTGGATTTTTCTTATCCGTCTTTAGTGCTTTTTCTAATTTTTCAAATGCTTGAGAGTAAAGTTTTTTTGCTTTATCTGTCTTTTCTTTTTTTTCAAATTTTCCAGCTCTTTTAATTAATTTAACAGCATCCTTGTACAAGGACACTTTAGAAGAACCATTCATACTACTACCACTGTCTCCACCAGCTGCCATCAAACTAGTAGTTAAAAGAACACACGACAATAAAGTAAATATTTTTTTCATAATATATATTTAAAGATTTAACAAAAAATTGTTATGCGACAGATGATCTTCCCCCATCAACACCTAGGACTTGCCCAGTTATCCAAGAACTTTCCTTACTTAAAAGAAATTTAGCTACAGATGCCGCGTCACTTCCTTCACCAATTCTTTTCAATGGGTGCATTTTGGCTATACCTTCTGCAACTTTCTCATTCTTAAGCAAAAAATTAGACATTTTTGAATTAGTCAAACTTGGAGCTATACAATTCACTCTTATATTTGGAGCAAACTCTGCGGCTAAAGCAAGTGTTAACCCTTCAATAGCACCTTTGGCGGAGGAAACAATCGCATGATTTGGAAAACCTTGTTTGACTGCTACTGTTGAAAACAAAACTATCGAACCTTTATTCTTCTTTAAATTATCTGCTAGAGATCGAATTACTTCAGTCGCAGAAATCAAATTTAAATTGAATGACTGCATAAAATCACTTTTCTTTGTTAACTTCAATGGCTTTAGTTCTATTGAACCAATACAAAAAGCTAAACCGTCAATAGGCTCTTCTTTTAAATCACTTAAAATTTTTTCACTAAAATTTTCTTCCAGAACGTCACAAGTAGTAAATGAGGAATTTAATTCACTAGCTAAATTTGATAAACCAACTTCTTCTCTTCCAACTAAATGAGCTTGATCTCCACCTTCTACAATTTTTTTGGCTAATGATGAACCAATTGAACCAGTCGCACCTAAAATCACTTTTTTCATAATCCAAAATAACATTATTAAAGGTTATTTACATGCATTTAATGACGCGTGTAATATCTTTATAAAATATGTATTTTAATACTTATGAAGCTTTTTATAATTTTAGGAAATCAATTATTTCATCCAAAATATCTTTCTAGCTATAAAGACCATGTTTTTTTTATGGCTGAGGATTATGGATTATGTACTTTTGAAAAACATCATAAATTAAAAATCCTTCTATTTTTATCGTCAATGAGGTCTTTTAAAGATGAGCTAAAATCAAAAAATTTCAATTTAATTTATAAAGACATAAATAAAGATTTTAAATTACCTTATGAAAAGAAATTGGAAAAAATTATCAAAGAAAAAAAAATTAATGAAATATCCTTTTTTGAAATAGAGGACAAATTTTTTGAAAAAAAAATATTAAGTCTAGGAAAAAAGAATTCATTAAAGATTAATCAAATAAAATCTCCCATGTTTTTAATGGAAAGATTCGAGTTTAAAAATTATCTTTCGAAAAATAAACGTCCTTTTATGGCTAACTTCTATAAAATTGTAAGGATAAAAATGAATTTACTGATGAATAAAAATGGGACACCAAAAGGGAACAAATGGAGTTTTGATGAAGAAAACAGAAAAAAATTACCTAATGTTATCAAAATTCCAAAAATTTCAAAAATAAAAGAAACAAAAGATACTATAAATCTAAAGAAATTTGTAAATTCTAATTTTAAAGATCATCCTGGAAACACAGATAAATTTTGGTTTCCAACAAAAAGAATTGATGCAAATAAATGGTTAAATGAATTTTTAAAAGAAAGAATAAAACTTTTTGGAGATTATGAAGACGCTGTCACAGATAAGTCAAATACAGTTTTTCATAGTGCACTTAGTCCAATTATTAATTTAGGTTTGATTACACCTGAAGAAATAATTGAAAAGTTAAGAAAAATTGAAAATAAGATACCTATAAACTCCTTAGAGGGTTATGTAAGACAAATTATCGGTTGGAGAGAGTTTATGAGAGGAATTTATCAAAACTACGATGAGCGATTAAGTAAAACTAATTTTTTTAATCATAAAAGAAAAATGAAAAAATCTTGGTACGATGGAAACACAGGTTTAGACCCATTAGATCATGCAATTAATAATGCCAAAAACTATGGATGGTCTCATCACATAGAAAGATTAATGATACTAGCAAACATAATGAACCTATGTGAGATAAATCCAAAGCAAGTGCATAAATGGTTTATGGAAATGTTTGTAGATTCTTCTGACTGGGTAATGGCACCAAATGTATATGGAATGGGATTATTTAGTGATGGAGGAATTTTTGCCACAAAACCTTACATTTGTGGATCAAGTTATTTTTTGAAAATGATGCATTTTAAAAAAGGAACTTGGTGTGATGTAATGGACGGTTTGTATTGGAAATTTATAGATAGACATAAAAAATTCTTTTTAAAAAATCCGCGTCTATCAATGATGGTTAGAATTTCAGAAAAAATGAATAAAGAGAGAAAAATAAGAATTTTTAAAGCTGCAAATAATTTTATAAATGAAAATACAAATGGTTAAAATTTTTTTTAATAATTCTTGTAATATTTGTAAAGCTGAGATTGATCATTATAAAAAATACAGTGGAGACAATATTGAGTGGGTAGATGTTACTAATAACGAGGAAGCACAAAAAATTACATCGAAGTCCTATAAAGAACTATTAAGAAGAATGCATGTAATACAAGATGGTAAAATAATTGATGGAGCTGAATCTTTTCTAATCATTTGGAAAAATGTACCTAAATATAATTTTTTATATAGAATATTTAAGATCAAAGCTTTGTTTTTTTTATTAAATATTTTTTATGAAATTGCAGCTTATTTTCTTTTTTTAAAGAATAAACATTTGCTGGGTGATGAAAAAAACTAATTTACCTAAAAAAACTTGTCCGATTTGCAGCAAGTCTTTTACATGGAGAAAAAAGTGGAGACTAAACTGGGAAAAAGTAAAATATTGTTCTAAAAAATGTGCTTCTAAATAACTTATTGCAAATTTAAACTTGTTAAAATTTTTGGGATATTATTTTTAAAATTAAAATATCCTTTATTTGAAAATTGCCAAGAAAACTTATCTTCTTCTCTTAAAATAAAGTTGAATTTTAAATTGTTTTTTTTTCCGATACCATTTAGATAAGAATAATTTTCTCCAATACTAGGGTGTATTACATCAAAAGATTTAACTTGTTCTAACACAGTTTGAAGCTTTTCTTCATTTAATATTTGAATTTGATGAAATCTCTTTTTTTGATCGTTAATAACTTCTGACTTATAATTAAGTACTTTTTGTTCAAGTTTTATCATTCTGGCTTCATTGCTTAACAAAATTAAGTAAATATTTTTGTAGTTTTTTAATTTTTGATTTTCTAAATTTAACTCATTTTCGAAAACTAATAAATTATTGTTCGAATTATCTTCATAAATGAAATTAAGTGGATTTAATTTATATTCTCTTTTATCTATTAATGGTAAAGCATTTTCATTTAACTTTACATTTTTATATTTATTGTTTGTAAATTTGTTTATGTTCCAAGATTTAGCTAAGTAATTTTTACCTTTTGTTTGTATTCCAGCAACCCATCGCCAACTTAAAGTGTTAGAAGCAGAATCACCATCGTATAAATTCTTCATAAAAAGTTCTGCCCCCTTTTGCCAAGGTAATTTTAATGTAAATATCCAAATACTAGCGAACAACATTCTAGTGTGATTGTGAAGATAGTTATAATTTTTTAATTCTTTTATCCAGTCATTAAAACATTCAATTTCTGTCTCACCTTTCACTGCTTTTAAATAATTTTCATCTTCTTTTATTGTTTTAAGATCTTCTATGAAATCAGTCCAAACTTTTGGTCTTAGTTCAAGCCAACCTTTCCAGTAAATTCTCCAAAAAATTTCTTGTATAAACTTATCTACTTTTTGAAAAGGATGCTTCTTTAAAACAAGTTTTGCAGTTTCATATTCAGTAATTAGCCTATGAGTAATATAAGGAGATAAACAAGAAACATTATTTCTGTTTTTTATCCCAAAATCAAAATTTCTTTTAGTATTATAACTTGATAAATCACTTTCAATAAATTTATTGAGTTTATCTAAAGCTTCTGATCTAGAGGTTGCGAACTGCATTAATCTTCGTCGTCCCTCCAATCATCGATGTATAATTTCCAACAAGCAAAAGTTACACAAATTATTCCGACAGAAAAACCTAGAAGCACCCCGTTTGCCTTTCCTAGGTATATTGAGCCATAGTGAGCACTTAAAATTGGTGGAAAGACAAGAATGCATCCAACAATTAAATATCGGTAAATAAAAGGAGGTCGCTTCAAATCGTGTTTCCTTGGTCTACTGGTTGAGATACTGCGGTTGTGAACCAACAATTTTTACAATTATCATCACTACCTTTTTGAACATGCCACTCATAAAAATATAACTTTTTTTCTTCAGTTAAAATTTCAATTCTATAAATATAGGTGTTTGTGCTATTTGAAATCAATTTGATTTTATGTGAGTCGTGATTAATCAAATATTTGTATTGTTTGCCATAAATCATAATTCTAAACCTATCATAGGGTCCCGTAAGTTTTTTGTTATCCGGATGAGCAAATAGCCACGTTTGTTTTATACCTGTGTCATTACTATCATTATTTTTTAGTGCTTCTAGTTGAATTTTAACAACATCGAATGGTTCTAGATCTTTACTAGGTTTAATTAGCTCTGCATTTAAATTTGTTGAATAAAAAATTATTAAAAAAAATATAATTATTCTATTTAGTTCCATATCTTATTTAAAACTTCCTCTCTTTGACAAGCTTTTTTATAAGTCAGATATCTTAAAAAATTTTTTTGGTAATAATCTTGGTGGTAATCTTCAGCTTTATAAAATTTTTCAAATTTCCACAATAATGTCACAACTTTAGCATCAAATTTTTTTTCAACGTTTAAAATTGACTTCTTTATATTTTTTTGTTGTGTCTGGTTTTCGAAAAAAACAACTGACCTATAGCTTTTTCCTTTGTCGCAAAATTGCCCGAATTTATCAAATGGATCAATATTTTTCCAAAAAATATCCAGAAGCTTGTTATAGGAAATTTTTTTTGGATCATATGTAATTTCAATTGTTTCAACATGACCGGTATCTTTATAGATAACATCTTTATATGTTGGATTTTTAAGATTTCCACCTGAATATCCAGATATTGTTTTAATGACCCCATCAAACTTATCGAAAGTTTCTTCCATGCACCAAAAACAACCTCCTGCAAAATAGGCTTTTTTATAATTAAAATGCTTTTCTGAATTACCAGGTAAAACTTTTAATTCTCCCGCAATTATTAGGTTTAAAGGGAATAATAAAAAATTTAAAACAATTGTTAAAATAGCAATTTTCTTCATAGCTTTATTCTAGGATAGATTTAATATTTTAAAAGGTGTATCTTGTCCTACATGGAAGAACCGATAGATAATATTTGCGAAGAATGTAAAAAAGAGGATGAAAGTGTAAAAATAAATCTTATAACATCTGGTTTTAAAATTTGCGATAGCTGTAAATTATCTAAAACAATATTTCCTGTTTAAATTCCCTTAAATAAAACAAGTATCAAAAATAAGAAAAATGCTTGGAATAACCAAGCAACAATAACTACACCAAAAGCTTTCCATAAGCTTTCGTAGTCTAGTGCAGATTTGACAGCAACTACCATACAAGCAAGCATCCAAAACGCTGACCCAATAAAAGTTACTGTCATTAAATCTGGGGTAACCCCAAAAACCCTAATTAAACCTGGGGCGCTAGAAAAACCGATAGTTCTTAAAAGTTCTCCGTGATTACTTTTTGTTTTTGGACCACCAAATAATTTCACTCCAACAAAATAAATTACGTAAGCCCAAACATACCAGCTCAATAAAGATAAAATTGGAGCTAACAAAAAATTGGACATACCTAATTGTAAAGCTCCAACGCCTGCGGCTAAACTGGAGAGAACAACTACTATACCAGCTTGAAGAGTGGCCGATGTGTCTTTCTCCACCTCTTCGTAAAGATCGATGTCAATCTTTATTGCTCTAAATATCCTATTAACAAAAATAGAAATCATTTTTATATCTTTCAAATTGTATATAGCTTAATTTAAAAAAAAATATATGAAAATAAAAAATAAATTTGAACCAATTGTTTCAGGGTTATCAGCAACAATAGTCATAGGTATCCTTGCTTTTTTAACTTTAGAAACATCTGCAGGAATTTGGTTAATGTTTTCCTTTGGAGCAACAGTTTTTTTAGTATTTGTTCTTTATAACTTAGAAACAGCTCAGCCTAAAAATATTTTTTTTGGACATCTTGTTTCGATGATAGTGGGAATTGTCTTTAACGAAACTATTGGTCTATCATTTTACTCCTTAGGATTATCAGTTGGAGTAGCGGTTGTATTAATGGTTTATTTAAAAGTAATGCATCCACCCGCAGCCTCTAATCCTTTAACAGCTCTTTTTATGGACCTTTCTTTTGATTTTATTTTATTTCCTGTGATAACAGGTACATTAATAATAATTTTTCTCTCAGTAATAATTAACAAGTTTATTCTGAAAAGAAATTATCCAAAAAAATGGTTTTAATTTAAAATATATATTGAGATATTAAGTATTAAGGCATAGCTTGACCATAGAAGATAAGGTGTCATTAGATAAAAGCTTAATTTATCCATGCTTAAATATTTTTTCATAAGCAAAATAATAAAAAGTAAAATAATAATTAAGTTCACTAACGCTATTCCAATTTTATGAAAACCAAAAAAAACTATACTCCAAGTACTATTAAAAAATAAATGAGTGAAATAAAGTTTCAAAATATTTAAGTCAAAATAATTTATCCAAATTTTCCAAATTGCTATAGACATCATAACATATAGAGTTGTCCAAACAGGTCCAAATACAGAACTAGGAGGGTTAAAACTAGGCAAAATTAATTGTGAATACCAAGGCTCCTTATGTGCTGAAGTAGTAAAACCTCCAATTGCAGACGCGACAAAAGTTATTAAAAGTATTAGTATTAAAGATAAGTATTTATTCTTAGTCATTAAATAATATATAACTAATTAATGTCAGAAAATCAGAAAAAAATTTGGATTACTGGTGCTAGCAGTGGAATAGGAAAGGCTGTAGCTG
>MDSV01057344.1_pt1 | contig 12742 bp, 10 predicted proteins | sample 810851 | NCBI WGS metagenome assembly MDSV01 (sample SAMN05326640, study PRJNA326480) | marine metagenome | isolation source: seawater | place: Atlantic Ocean: North East | collected 2012 | reverse complement strand
ATTTACCACTTTTATCAATAGGTGTATTAACACGGCGAAGATGTGAAATGCTAGAAATATAAGTAAGTCGATTAAGAACTTGAGCAACACCAACTTTATTACTATTAATTTGTTTAATACCGAAATCACCGGTAGCAAGTGCACGTTTAATACCATTTTCAATAGTAGTTGATTTAATAATTTTATAAATATTAGTATTATTAATAATATTTTCATAATCTTCATTTGATTTCCATGAACCGTTATTAATTTCTCTAATAATTTGTTTTTGCATATCTTTAACAACTTTATTAAGATAATTACGGAGAAGATTATTAATAAGAGATCCAGTTAAATCAATACGTTTATTAAGATATGAATCACGATCTGATTGTTCAATCCATTCAAATGATGTTTGTAGTAGTTTATTAGTCATATAACCAAGCATATAAATTTTTTGTTGAACACTTTTACAATGTGGAAATATATCATTATTAATAACTTCATATGCAAATGCGTTTTTTCGAATGTAGCCAGTTTCTTTATCAACATTTAAAGGAGTATAGATAACATTAGATGTAATATAGCGAATAGCGGAATCATATGTAAGACAACTATTAGCATCTACAATAGATCCTTGTAAACCGTATAACATACGTTTATATTTTTTATCATCAATATCAAGAATAATTTTTTCACAAATTTCTTTATCACTAATAATATTAAATGCACGAAATATAATAAATAGTGGTATAGGATTTTTTAATCTGGGAATTTGTAAATAAATAGCATTACCAAAACCATTATTTTTAGAAGAGATCATAATATTAATTTGTTTAGGTGATATACATTTCCAGTCAGGAATACATTTCATTTCAGAAATCCAAGTCCATTTAGTATTATTTTTAGAAACATTAAAACAATAAATTTGATTTTCAGCAGCACGTTCTTGTCCAAGACAGGTTTTTTCAGAACCATTAATAATAAAATAACCTCCAGGATCCATTTTACATTCACCAGTTTCATTAGGATTAAGATGTTTATACTGATTAAGAACACATATACTAGAGCGAAGCATAATAGGTAATTTACCAATATGAATATTTTTAAGAATTTTTTGATAATTTAATGTATTTTTATAATTTTCACCATTTCTAATTGTATATTTAATATTAAGATCAACTGTCATAGAACCAGAATATGTAAAATTTCGCAGACGTGCTTCTTGTGGAAACATAATTTTAGTAGCACCATTATTTTCATATACTTGTGGTCGATGAATATTAAAATTCTCAAATGAGATATGTATTTCTAAACGATGTAGATTATATTCTTTAATATAGTCATGATCAGAGCAAATATGTACAGGATTAAACATTTCAATAGTATTTTCAATTTGTGTATTAACAAAATAATTGTAACTTTCAAGTTGATGTCGAATTAGTTGTTTAAGATGTTGATTTTTAAAATAAGATTCTATAAAAACCCAGGATTCTTCAGAATCATTTTCTTTATCATGTATATTTTTTTTATCTAATTCATCATCCATACTAATATAGTATCTAGTGTATATTCTTAAATTGTTTTAATAAATATTTAATCAATTAAAAAATAAATAATTAAATATATTATTTATTAATGTGTATAAAACAATTAATAAATAACATAATATTTATTATATGAGTGAAAATAATAGAACTTTAAAAATAAATCCTGATTTATTTAAATTAAATGGTAAATCAAAAAAAGAAAAAAATAAATCAGTTAAAATTAAAACAAAACCAACATTAGATGATGAAGATTCATCAAAAGTTTCAAAATTGAAAAAAGAGATGATGAAAAAAGTAAAAGATTATCAAAAAAATAAAGAACAAGAAGTAATAAAAGAACAAAAATTAATAGAAAATCCGAAGTTATCAACAAATAATTTATTTGAAACTAATACTTATGAAAATTCAGATTTTGACAGAGAATTTAATAAATCTCTCAACTTTCTTCATGATTTAGCAAAAAAAAATCAAAATAAAAAAAATAATAAAAGTAATAATAATAAAACATTAAAAAATAATACATCAGCATTAGAAATAAATCTAGAACTACCGGATAATTTTAAAAATAATAAATCAGAAATAAAAAATAATTATGGATGTTTAAAAAATGGTGAAAAACCAACATATAGACAATTAAATAAAACTCAAAAAAATGATAGTAATTTTAAACCAAAAGTAAAAATTGTTTTAGAAAATAATATATATGATGATAATGATGATAATTGTATTAATAATCTAAACTCAGAATTAAATGATAATACAATACCAAAATTAACTCCTGGATCAAATAAACCAAAATTAACTACTGAATCAAATAAACCTGAATTTATTGAAATATTAGATAATAAGATAGAAAAATTAGATATAGATAATACATGTAAAACAAAACCTATAGATAATATATCTAAATCTATTGAAAAAGAAAAATATGAAGAAAATAAGAATAAAATTAGTGAATTATCAGATAAAAGATTAATTGATGATATAAATACAAATATAGAATCAATTAATATAAAAGAAGAAAAAGAAGAAAAAGAAGATATATCAATCCAAAATATACCAAAAATTAAAAAAACTACAAAAAAATATACATATAAATTAGGCAAATCAAAAAATAAAAATATAGTGGGTATATTAATAAAAAATAGAGAGACCCAAAAAAATATTAAACGTGAAGTATCACAATTAAAACAAAAATCTATACAAGATATAAAAAATTATTTACGAGATAAAAATTTAATTAAAATAGGAAGTGATGCACCATATGATGTTTTAAGGAAAATATACGAAGATTCTATATTAGCAGGTGAAATAACAAATATAAATGATAATAATATGATTTATAATTATTTAAACCCATAAAATATATTTTAATATTTATTCATTAGTTTAAATAGAAAAAATAATAAAAATATACATAAAATTAGATAATATAAATTAAATAATAAATCGTCATCGGTATCATTAATATTTTTAATTGATTCAGTTGTGCTAAATCTATTTAATAATTCAGGATTTTCATCTAAATAAGAATGAATTGAATCATATAAATTAGAAAATTCTTCATTATTTTCATTATCTTTAATTGCTTGTCTAGCGGCTCTTTCATCTGGAGATGGAGTTATTTCATCATCCTCCACTAAGTCATCATATTGTCTAGTTGTTATTGGAATACCGTCAACCACACCACTAAAATTATTAGCGCGATCAGTGCTATCAATTAAATGACATGGTAACTTTACTTTAACACAGTCTTGTTTTGGACTTTCATATAATGCTCTAATTAAAGGTAACCCATTAATTGAAAGAGCAGAACCTAATGTAGCAGGAATAATACCCATATTATCATCTTTTCTTTGTATAATAGGATTATAACTAACTACATTATTAATAAATACATGAACATTTTCATCCATATTTTTACATTTCATTTTACTTCTTAATATATATTTATTACCTAATATACCCTTACATTCATCAGCAATAGCATTTCTAGGATCAGTAACTAATGATGTAGCATAATTCAACATTCCACCTGCAGATTCTCTTATTCCGACGGTTTGAGTAGGACCTGAATTTCTAATTTTATCATAATTTATCATTTCATCTAAAGGTTTAACACAATATCCATATGGATGTTTTGCTCCACCAAAATCATCAACTATACATTTATGTTCTGGCATAATTATAATATAATTATACTATAATTATATTATATATTAACTAAAATAAATTATATATTTTATAATTTATAATTTATATAGTTTACTTTCTTATTCAGCAGGAGGTAAAAATTTATCAGTAGTTTCATATGCATGTTTTGAATTGTCTTTTCCAGCATCTTGATTTTCATCTTTATTTTCGTCTTCATTTTCATCTTTTTTATTTTTTAATGCTTCAGTTGCTTTATTGTTTGCTAAAAAATATAAAATTATAATTAATAATATACACGATAAAATAATAGCCAGAAATGATGTTTTATTTATTAATAATTTAGATAATCTAATAAGAGATATAGATTTATAAAATTGTGGAAATATCATAATTAGTATTATATTATATAATATCAAAATAAAATATAATATCAATATAATAATATAAATGAGACTTTATTTATCAAATGGAAATCATCAAAACGCTTATCATAAATGGATACCTGGTGGCAAACCATATATGTCATGGAAAAGTAATACAAATAATATGACAACTGCAGTTTCTAAAAATACAAAAAATAATTTACCAGCAAATGTTAAAAATTGTACAAATAACTGTGGATTTATTGCAAATCCTATAAAACATTATAGAAAACAATATATTAATTTAAATAATTCATCAAACAGTTATAGTAATAGATCATATGTAGGTAGTTTAGATAAACCGGGAGGAATAAATATTACATCTATTGATTTCTGTAATACTGAAGGAGAGAATATGCCTTTACAACAAAATGGATATGAATATATAATAGATTTAAATAGTATTAGTTGCAGTAAATCATGTTTAACTATAAAATCAGCAAATACAATAATAGATAATGATTATTGCACCTCAAATAAAGAATTATTAAGAAAAAAATGTAAAACATTTAATCAAAATCTTCCATTAACAACATCTAATACAAATTTAACATCCTATCCAAAAAATGAAAGTGGTAAAATTGATTGTTCAATTATTAATAATTGTACTCCAATATTTGCTCCATCTAACACTAAATATAAAGTTCAAGGTGCAATTTCTAGTTCAGCAAGAATTGCGGCAATAAGATATTGTGCTCAAGATTTAGAATCTCGCAGATGTAAATTACCAACAACTGATTATAATCGATTTGGAACAACTGCACATAATAAATCATCATCTTCTGATGTATTCAATAATTTAGCAACAATGCCAGGTTGTATTACATGTAAAACCGAAAGAAATGGATTAAAAAAATATTCAAATATAAAAATTTTAAAATAAATTATTTTAATTATACATTGATTATACATTGATTATACATTGATTATAAAGAAATATTTTTTATCAAGATATTATATATGACAGAAGAGGAAGAAATTGCAGAATTATTGGAACTTAAGAGACAAGCCAATCAGGAAGGACTGAATTATATAAAAAAACATCTAATCGAGTATGTAGAAAGTAATAAAAAAGATTCAACCTTTAAAGGTTGGATATCACACCTTCACCCCGAAAATGTAAATATAGATCCTAGAATAACTATTAAGGATAGTGATTATTTAAAAATTTGGAACTCCTCAAGGCTTAGAAATAAATATAATTTACAAATAAAACATCATGAAGAACCAGTTAAATTAGTAGATTCTGTAAATGATTTATCTTTATCTCGTACACAAGCATTTAGTAGAGGTAGAGGCAAAACAATAAAACAGAAAAAAAAGAAAAAAAAACAAAAAAGTAAATCACATAAAAGAAAAAAGCAAATTAAAAAATAAAACTCATAAAAAAAGAAAAAAATAATATAAAAGAATTAGAATTAGTGTATTTATATTATAGTATAATAAATACACTAATAAATTATATATTTAAGAAATGTTTATATATTGGAAAATTATACTTATTACACCAATTAATACTTTTTTGAATATTAATATTTTTTAAAATTTGTATTTTATTATTAAATTTATCATAATTTGTAATAGATAATAATTTTAAAGATTTATTAGTATTAAATGATTGATCTTTATTATTATTATCATTATCAATTAAATTAAATTCATTAGATTTATTATTATATATATTATGTAATGAAAATTTAGTATTAGAATTTAATATAGGACTAGTATATGTACTAGTAACTGAATCTAATTTGAATAATTCATTAACAAATTCAGTATCTCTAGTATTTTCAATTGGTATAGATAGTGGTATTAAAATATTACTTAATTCAGCAATACCTGTATTACTAATAATATCATTATCTTTAAGATTAGTATCGATAATTTCATCTGATTCACTATCAGATAAATGATAATTATTATATTTAATATTAATATATTCTCTAATAAAATTTAAAGTATTATTAATATTTTCAATTTGTTGTTGACCATAAATAGCATTAATTTCTTCTATTTTTTTTAAAAATAATTTAGGTAATGTAAGATTAAATAAAGAATAAATATTATCAATATTTTGTAATAAATAATCGAAATTATTTATAATATCATTAATAATATTTTTATTATTATTTTTATAACATTTGCATACTATATATTTTTCAGAATTAGCAATTCTACTAGTATAAGGTTTATATATGTATATATAATCATAAAGATTAGCTAATAAAAAAATAATTTCTACTGTTTTATATTTAAAAATATCAAATATCTTTAAAACAAAATTTCCGCCTTCTTTTTGCATAATTATTGCAAAAAATATTTGAGAAAGTATTAATTTCATTGATAAATCTTCTTGTTTATTAAAATCAACCGAAAAATCAAATCCTCCATCAGCAGTAATATAATCCATTGAATTAGCATACATATTATAACAATAAATAAGATTTTCTTTTTTAAATAAGTCTCCAGTTTTAGTAGGACCATATTCAATAATAACATTTTTATTATTATTTATAAAATGTGAACTTTTTTTCCATGATGGTATATTAACATCTTCTGAGATTAAAGTCATGCCATAATATTTATCTCCTTTATTATTTCGTTTATAATTGAATGCTTCAATAAACCCGCCGGGTCCTTCTGCCAAATGAAAACAATTAATAGTATTTTTTTCGGTAAGGAAAGAGAAAGTATTAATAATTTCTATCATTTTAAAAAAAGAACGAGATAAAGGTTTATATTTACATATAGATAATTTAATTTCTGGAACTTGTGTATGAATAAATTCATATGGATTAGTTAATTTTTTATAATAATCCCAATAACTATTATATTCATCTATTTGTTGTTTAATATTTGATAAATAATGATTTAATGAATTCGAAATAAAAATTTCATCTTCATTATTAAGATCATTCTTTAATACTATATTAAATTTTAAATTAAAATAATTTAGAGATGGTATATTAATATATGCCATATTATATTTAAAATTACTATATTAATTAAGATAGTAATTTTAAATTCTTTTAGTTTATGTATTATAAGTATAAATTTAATAAATTATTTAGTTTTGATATTTTTTAATGTGTCTTTTTCTTCTTTTTCTTTTTGTTTTTGTTTTTCTTTAAGTTCTTTTACTTTTTCTTTCTGCAATTGTTTTTCTTTCTTCTTTTGTTCTGCTAATTGTAATTTTTCATTTATACTTAATTTAATTTTTTCTGTTTTTTTACTATTAGATTTTAACTCGGTATTATCTAAATCATCTATTAATTTTTCTGCTAATTTTTTAGATTTATCTTCGGGTGTTTGTTTATGAAGTTCATTTAATGTTTCATCTATTTCATTAAATTTTTCAAGATATTGTTTATCAGTTTTAATACTAGTTTGTTGTAAAGGCATTTCAAAATCAGAATCAATATTTCTAATTTTTTTAAAGATAAAATATTTATTTAAAAAGGATATTTGTTTTTCTTCATCTGACATAGTTAATGAATTACCAATTTTATTAATCATTCTTTTATCTTTTTTCAAATCTAATTGCATATTGTCAAATAATTCATCAAAATATCCAATTGATCCGGGTAGATCTAATGATTTAATTTCGTCTTTATTCAATAATACAAAACCATAATTTTCTAATAATCTAGTTAAATAATTAAAATTTACTAAATATTCTCTAAAAGTTTTATTAATAGTTTCCTGATATACATCAATAGCATAACCAATACATGATTCATCGTCTTCATATGACTGATTACTATATTTTTTAGTAATTTCCCAAATTTTTTTTTCATTTTTAATTAAGCTAATAGATTTATTAATTTCTGTATTACTTAACATATTAAATACTTTATTACCATCATAACAAGTTCCAATAAAATATCCTTGTATTGCAGTACATTGACTAATATTTTTTAAGAATTCATTTAACATATTTTCGTTTTCAAACATATAATGTAATGCAAATTGTATAGAACTAATATTAAATCCATTATGAGCAATACCATAATTATTATAAACACCTTTACCAAGAATAACTTCATTTTTGGAACCTTCCCCAAATATAGCCTTAATAATTTGTTTATTTTTTTCATTAGTAAATGCATTACCATTTTTAATGTTAATAGAACTATTACCATTAATAAATATTGCTTTTGGTATTTTACTATATTTTTTAGCATAATTTAAATATCTAGCACAGGCACCATCTAATCTATTTTCAATATTATCTTTATTTAAATCAATTCCAAGAACAAATTCAATATTAGCATTAATCCATTTAGGTAGATCGCCTGCTTTACCACATGCATAATCAATAATTGAAGTTCCTTGTTTAGATAATTTAGTAATTAACATATTTTTAACATATAAATTATGAAAATCTCTTAAAGAACGTGTTTCAGATTGTGTATTTGCTTTATTATAATATACATCATCATCATTATTATCTAATTTAATATGTTGGCCTGATGTTATAATTTGTTCGGTAATTGGATTATGTATAGATTGCCAATTAGAATTAGCAACATGATATGCATTACCAAAATTTTTACCTCCACTTCTTAATTCAGATGTTTTATCATAACGAACTCTAAGTGGAATCCATTTCCATTTAGATTCTTTAGAATCATCATATTTAAATTCAACTATTATATTATCTTCAATTTCTTCTCCTTCTAATGTATAAATTTTAAGATTATTAGATTCGTCTGGTATTCCAATAATATTACATAATCCAGCATTTTCATCTGAGGGATTAGTTGGATAAAAACGGGCGGGTTTATATAGAGATTTCTGAAAACGATAATCTACTTTTTTACTAACATAATCATTTAACATATCATTACATGGATTAATATATCCATGTTTTTTTTCATCAAAACCAACATGTAAAATTAATGTATAATATTTTTGAATTTGATTGGATTTAGTTAGATTAACTCCATCAGTATAAAGATGACCTTCTTTATTAATTCCATAATCATTTTTAACAAATTTAACTAAGAAATCAATAGTATTAAATTCTGGTGGTTTCCATTTAAATGATTCATTCCATGTAATTTTAAAATTAGGAGCAGGAATACCAATTTTATTACTAGCAACACCAGTATTTGCCGGAGTAAATATTAAGCCATCGGTATTATATTTAAATAAATTATCTTTTATATTATTTAAAATAGTTTTAGAACCAGAAAATATATTATTAGCATAAAATTTTTTTATTCCAATATCAATTGGTGATTTAGATCTAGATACGATAGATATAGGATTTAATTGTTTAATTACACTTTTTAAGATCACTAATCTATAATCTTCTTTTTTAGATGATGTATTTTTTGTATCATCTTTATCAGTATTAGATATTATTAGATTTATAAATGCTAAAGATGTAACATTTTTATTATTAATATAATAAATATCAAAAGCGGCAAATAAATTAATGTATTCTCCATTTTTATCATGCATAATATGTTCACCATCAATAATAGTATTAAATACTTCTTTTTCTTCAGTAATAGCACCTGTAAATTCAACATCCATTAAAGTATTAATTAAATAAATTTTGCCATTATTATTTATAAATAATAATTTTCTAAGACCATCTGCTTTATCAGTAACTGTATAATTGTTACGAATATTAGATATAGATTTATTAGTTTCATTAATATCAGATTCATTAATAAGATTAATCATTTGTAATGTAGATGATGATGGACCAATAAAATCAATATTATTAACTTTTTTAGTTTCATCATAATCTGTATTTTTTGTAATTTTTAAATAATTATCGATTATTTCTTTTTGTTCAACTAGTGAAATAGGATAATTTGTTTGTTGAATACCAATTAATACATATTTAATAACTTGTCTTAATTTTTTATAGATATTTAAGCCAGTAGAATATTCGGTTCCAATACCGATATGATGATTATTTAATTCTATTTCAATTTCATAATGTTCAGAAGAATTAAAGACTTCAGAATCTTTTATATTAAATTGTGGAATAAATTTTCCACCATTAGTTTTAGATGTTTTTACAATACTACAATGAATTAAAAATGGGAATTCAGGATGTGTAAATTCGAATCGTTTAATATAGCGAAAAATTTTTTTTGTGGAATTCCAATTAGCAAGTAATTTTTGAATAGTATCATCATTATAATTATAATATTTTTCAATTTGATATGATATGCGAAAATTATAATCATCAAAATCTAAAGGATATATTTTATTATTATCAGATACATAATAATCTTTTTCTAAAAATAATATATTTTTCATATCAGGTATATTTTGAATATTGTTATATTTACAATAATTTTGAATATTTGGAAATCCATCAATTTGTGTTCTTATTTTTGAAAATTCATTATCAGGAATAATTTTTAAAGAATAATTTTCAAGTGTATTTTTAAAATTATTATTTAATAGACTTTTAATTACATTATAAAAATCTATTTTGCTTATAGATTTTATTTTTTTTGTTCCAAAACGAACTTCAAATTCAGGTATCATATTATCAGATAATTTAAACATATTAAGTAAATACATATTAAGAAGTCTTTTAAATTTTTTAGTATTATCAGAGTCATCACTTGATTCTATAACAGTTTCAAATTTTTTATTAGAAATTATATCTGATGTATTTTTTAATAAATTGGTTTTTGTTTCTGGTTTTGACATAGTTAATATATATAATTGTTTATTATTTATTACAATTTAAAATAAATAATAAATCAATTTTTAATAAATTTATAATAATTTTTTAACACAATCAGAGTAAAGTTCTATTTTAGTTTTTTTTTTACCATTATCATTATTAATTAAAATTTTTAATTTAGTAGCAATCTCAATTATATCATTTAATTTATAACTACTTAAAGAGTTTATAGGTTTTTCTAAATTTTTAACATAAAAATAGTTAGTAAGAACATCTTTAATTTCATAATTATCAATATTCATAAGAATTTCAAAATTAGTATTAATATTAGATGAATTTTTATAGAGTAGTTTAATAGCAGTATATTTATCTAAATTATCAATACAATTTTCTAAATTATTATTAGTAAACCTAGTATATGTATAATTATCTTTAATAACAATAATATTTAAATTATATAATATACATAAAGTTTTAAATGTATTAAGAGATATTTGTTTATCATTTGTAATTTCAGTTTCAACATTGTTTTTTTGTATTTTATGTTTTTTTAATAAATCTTTATTATTTTTAATTTTTTCAATAACAGATATTTTAAATTCTTTTTCAGTGCTGAATGTATTAATATATTCTAAATCTATATCTGTTAGATTATAATATAATTTATAAAAACACCAGAATAATTTATCATTAAGTATATTTTTTTTTTTAAAATTAATAGGTTTTTCATTATATTTAGATTTCAATTTATTATAGTTAACATATATATTACTTTTAGGAATAAAAACTTTGTCTACTTTATGAGAATTATTATGATTATCATTATCAGTAATATATTTAGTAGAATCAGATTTAATACTATGTAACATATAAATAGTTAAATCATTAATAATGTTATTATTGTTAATATTTAAAGAATACATAATTAAATATTATCATTATAATTAAATAATTATCTTTAATACAATTTTTAAAATATTATTTTATGTTATTCTGTAACTAAATCTAATTTATCTTTAAAATATATATTTTCTAATGTTTCTTTTTTTGATTCATCTATACTTATTAAATTTTCTTGTTTTTTTATAAATTCTAAATAATTATATATTTGTTCAATAATATTAGATGGAATATTATTTAAATTTATAAAAATACCATTATTATTTTGCGTTAGTTTTATGTTATTATTTTTAAATATTTTTGCTATTTCTAAATGATGTTCAATATCTAATTTTTCTATTATTTTTCTCAACTTTTCTAATTTATCATAGTTAGTTAAATCTTCATTGTTTGTAATTGTATTAGTATCTTTTTTTAATTCCATAATTATAATTATAATTATAATAGTAACTTTTAATATTTTTTAAATATATATATATGTTTAAACAATTATTATTACTTGGTTTTATATTTATAATAGTAGATGCTGGATTTTTATATTTAATGAGTAACAATTTTAAAACTATGATTGGAAAAATACAAAATTCACCATTATCCATGAAAATTTTTCCAACCATTACTTGCTATTTAATTTTAATTTCATCATTATACTACTTTATTATTTACAAAAAAAATTCATTATTTGATGCATTTTTACTAGGATTCTTTATTTATGGAGTTTATGAAACTACTAATATGGCCATTTTTAAAGATTGGAATATTTATGTTGGATTAATTGATTTAACTTGGGGAGGATTCCTATTTTTATTTACAACATATTTATACCAAAAAAGTATTAAATATATTATATAATTATTTTTAGCGGGGAAATTGCCTCACGACATTATTTTTCACTATAAGCAGATATTAGAAATAAAAATAAAAATATTATAAATATTTTATTATCAAATGACAGTATATTTTTTGTTACAAATAAATATGTTAAACTCCATGTTATTACATATATAGCATCTCCAATTAAAGCATTTGGTCCCGCTTTTTCTATATAATTTTTAAAATATTTTGTCCATTTT
>MDSV01155556.1_pt1 | contig 12743 bp, 7 predicted proteins | sample 810851 | NCBI WGS metagenome assembly MDSV01 (sample SAMN05326640, study PRJNA326480) | marine metagenome | isolation source: seawater | place: Atlantic Ocean: North East | collected 2012 | reverse complement strand
GTACCGGTTGCGGTGACATCGCCAAAGGAGAGACTGCTCCAAAGATATTCAGGAGTAATTGGAGATGCTGAACTGGTGTGTGTGTTGAGACTGTTCCAAGTGAGAAGATTGTTTGTGCCAACACTGGTCATCAAAATGTAAGTACCATCCTCTGAAGAGAGGTCCCATGCACCATCAATCGTCGATGCTGGTTGTGAGCCAAAGGAATGCCAATCAAGTGAGGCGTTTCGGGTATACAAGACGTCACTGGTTGAATCTGCACGAACGGCCATTGCAGGATAGGTGCCGCCTGTAAGGTCAAGATTAAAGGTGTTTATTCCACCGTTTGGTTGAGCTAAATTCGTCGAATTCCATGTTGAGTTTTCCGCCCAAGTTGACTGGTTAAACTGACGCTCATAGAGATTCAAAACTCCAGTCGAAGTGAGTGTTGCCACCATGATTGTTCCATCGTCAGCCATTGCAATTTGAATATGGCTTGAAAGGTCTGTAAGGCCGGCGACTGTACTTGATTCCAAAGTTGTCCCGTCATATATCCATACACTGAGGTTGTGGTTTTGGCCATCATCGGAAATCAAAGCCATAACCATTTCACCATTTGGAAGATACATTGCAGGGAAATCGCTGGAAACCACTTCTCCTTGTGATCCAATCATTGTCGCTGTCCAACTGCCATCATAGTGCGACATCATCAGCTGATTCGCAGTTGAATCACGGTAGAGAATACGCGTATCATCACTTGGGTCAGTCAAGACAACCAACGGGTCTGCAAGGTCAAGGTTTGTAGCGACTTGCGTGGTTGACCAGCCTGAATCATCTTCAATTGAGGCAAAAATTTGGTATCCACCGACCGCTGAAGTTGCATGGGCAAGGTGTTGGTGGCCGTCAGAATCCAGTGCAGAACCAAGCAAGTCGCCCATGGTACCCGATGTTAGGATACTCTGTTCAACTGCAGTATAACTCGAAGTCGTCTGCATCTTTAGGGCATGGCCACCCTCTGTCGAGAGAACGATTGGACGGCCTGAGCTTGTGCCGGCGAAGGCAAAGTTCGTCGAATTAAGAAGGGAGTTTGAAAGAACATTATCGGCCCAGATACCGGTTGCAGTACCATCATCGACATGTTCGAGGAAGTGAAGTGAGTCCCAGTTTTGGAAAGACAAAAGCATGCTTGCTTCACCCCGGCTTGAGGTAGAAACATCAAGGAATTCCAGTTCATCAGTATCGAAAGTAAAGGTAGTTGATTCCCAATCGCGCTCAGAATAGAAATCATAGACGACTCGGAATGATGAACTCGAAGCGGTTTGTCGAGAACTGAGACATATTTCGTTTAATCCATCACCATCAAGATCGCCGAGTGTTGCCATTGACAACCCACGATATTGTTGAGCCGAGCCAGTAGCAATCAGCTCCGATTCACTGCTTAGTCCGTCGGATGAACCAAGAATCAAATCGACCTTACCGTTACGTGTAGCGCCCTGTTCCATAAGCAAAATATCGTCATATCCATCTTCATTGACATCACCTGCACCCATGAACATCCTTCCAAGCATTACATTGCTTGAATCACCCATTTTAGTCCAATTAGGAACGACTGAGTAAATTCCAGAAGCGGACCCATGATACATCCATACCTTTCCGGCTTGATAGCCTCCAGTCCCGTTGTAAACTTCTGAAAACATCATATCATCGTAGCCGTCGGAATTGATATCACCAATGAAATCGATGGTGTATCCGAACATTTTTCCTTGAACGGTTGAGAGAATTTTTTGGTCAGCAGTTCCGTTGAAACCAAAGGTAGTACCGAAGTATATCTCGACTGAAGGAAAACCACTGAATGAGTCAAAGCCTGCTGCATTCGAGATAAGTAAATCATCAAATCCATCGCCGTTCAAGTCACCTGAACCACTCAACGAGCGACCAAGTAAAGTTGATTCTTGGGTTTGTGTGATGTTGCGAACGTGTTCCATTGAAGAGGCAGTCCCCTTGTAGATTGCAATCTTTCCTTTGTGAACAATTTCGTTCGGAATGGTAGCAACAATGACTGAATGATTGGCGGCTACAGCGGCTAAGTCTGCGAATCCATCCCCGTTCATTCCCGCGATTGCTTCAAGTTTCCAGCCAAGCGCTTCACCCGAATTTCCTGTAACGGTCCACCACGGATTCAAACAATCGAACCCAGAGGTTGAATTTCCGAGAAGAATTTCGATTTTTCCATTATCTCCACTTTCGTTACCCTGAGAAGCGTTCCACCCAGACGAACCAACAGCGATATCGTACAGACCATCTCCATTGTAATCCGCAACAGCAAGGCCTGAGCCGTAGCGTTGACCTGCTTGAGAACCGTTACACGATGACAGTGTACCTTGCTCCGAGAGTCCGCTCACAGAGCCAAAAGACACGGAGACTCGACCTGTTTCTTGGTTAGCGTTTGAGTAATCGGGTTCAGAATAAATGAAGTCGTCAAACCCATCACCGTCGATATCAGCTATCGCAGAAACGCCTTCTTCAAGATCGAGGGAAGCGGTCTGTTGTGTTACGTCTCTGTTGACATCCGAATGGATAGGAACAGGGTCAATGCGTCCTTCGTCTTGTCCTGAAAGACTGCGTAGTAATTGCACATTGGTGATGAGATTTCCAGAACCATCGTCCACTATAGACGTGGTAGCAATTTGTTCAACTGCATTCGAATCTAACCCCATGCCGAGTTGTACGCCAAGGTTGGAGTCTCGAACGAGAACACGTCGGTCATAGGTCGAGCCGTCATAACGAATTAAACGAACTTCTTCACCCGAAGTATAGAGTAAGTGTGCAACACCGTTATCATCCATTTCTAATTCAATTGAATGGCCAATTGGACCTGCATCCAGGAGATTATCATACCATAAGTTCCCGCTGTAATTGAGTTGCCAAAGAGAACCGTTTACGTCTCTGAACACAGCAAACTCCAGTTGACTTGGAAGAAGAACCATTTGAATATCCGTTGGCTGAACGTTGTATCGAATCGTTATTTTTTGCCATGAGAGTTCTGAGAACACCGAATTTGGATAAGCGATGTGAGCTGATTTAATGTTGTCACCGTCTGCATACAGAACATATTGGCGTCCATCTTCATTTACGGCAAGAGCACAATCCACGAGCGGTGTGCTCACATTCGACGGAGTTACTGAATCCACGAGATACATGTTCCAACTTGGTGTAACGGATGTATAGGAAGAGCTGCCACCCTCAAGAGAGCCAACATACACGCCACCTTCTTCTGTAGTCCAACATGCATCAAATCCTTCATCGTGACGAAGTTGAATATCCGGAGCCCCCATCGTTTCATTTGGCATCACTGCAAGCATTTCCGTCATCCAAATATCGAGAGCGGATTCTTCACGAACTGTGGCATCATCCAATCCATCGAAGGCGAGATTGGAACCTGCAAAGTCATGGCTATATGAGTCACTAAGAGGCACATATTCGCTTGAAGAGTGTACAAAAACCTCGTCCAACTCATTGTCTGATTCTACCGGATATTCAACCAAGGGAGAGAAGAGATGGACGACAAATAACAGAGTAAGCAGTATTGAAACTGTTGGAAAAGGTCTGCTGCTCGCCGCCGCCATGCCCCCTTGTCGGCCGCCTCCCTTGAAAACGCTTCTTGAAGTTTGCATCCATTGACCCCCGTAGGGGGTCAGTTACATAATTCTCAAATTCATCTTTCATTCAACCCGATGGATGGGTTTGACAAGATGGAACTCTTCGCCCAAACATGGCCGAGCATTCCTATCTCATCGTAGCAAATGGTCACTGGCCTGATGAAGAGATTTGGAGACCGTTAGTAAAAAGCGCAAACCATGTTGTAGCGTGTGATGGTGCCGCTCATCAGTGCCTAGAAAATCACGTCATAATGCAGACTGTCATCGGTGATATGGACAGCCTTTCAAAAGAAACTCAAATCCAAATTCAAACAGATTCAAAGGTCGAATTCCTTCGAAGAGAAGGCCAAGATGAGAATGATTTACTCAAAGCACTCAGATGGTCAATCGATAACGGCGCTTCCTCAGTCGATATTTTCGGGATCGAAGGCGGAGATTTAGCCCACCAATTCGCGGCGATTTTGGCATTGTGCGAAGCACCTTCAAACGCACGATTGCACACTTCGAAATGCACAATAGAACTCGTTCCAAAAGGCGGTTACAAAAATTGTTCTATAGAAAAAAATACGGTGTTTTCTTTGTTTTCAATTGGAGATGTTAACGGTCTGGAAATCACTGGAGCCAAATGGAATTTGAAAAATGAAACATTACGAGCAGGTACGCAAGGCCTCCACAATCAAACTAAAGATGAATGCCTTGAAATCAATTTTTCTTCAGGGCAACTGTTACTTTTCTTGGACCGTTGAATCAGGTAAATGCTCTCGAAGCATTGCAGAGTAATCACCCTCTCCGTCCCATTCCCGGGCCACTTCATCAATCCGTGCTTTCTCTAGCGTGCCTTCAAGGCCACCCCAATCTTCTATCAAACCAAGTTTTAGTGCAGCCCGTGGCGTATACCCCGGAAGGAAATTACGCCACAAAAAGGGTACTCGTCCTGGCGTTACTCGGTTTACCATACGAACAATAGATGTATTACAAGTTGTCAAAAAAGAGTGATACCATTCTGGATGTTCAGCCAACTGATTGGCTTTGTTCGCCAAACGACGGAGCATGTCTTTGTCTTTACCTGGAGGAGTAATTGCTCTAAACATGTAATCCTTATTTCCTCGAGCATTGGTGCGTAAGCCTGTAAGATCTCGCTCAAACCCAACTAAAAGATACAATTCAAAATTGCGCCATAGGCCTGCCCAAGGGTGATATCGTTGTTTCACTCTTCGTCGCGCTTCAAAGGAGAAGGAGAGGCAAGTTCCATCGTTGAATTCGAAGGTCAAGTATGTGTGAGCCATTCCATGAATCGAATGGAAATGGTCGACCATAAACCAGATGTCTTTCAATTCTTCAACGTCGACAACCACCTCGTCTTCCCATGCTTCATCACGGTCTCGTGTTGTTCGCCAAAAGAAATCACGAACATTACGGAATGTGATTGTATTGCCTTCTACTGTAGTAGTGGTCAAAAATTCACAATCTGAATTCCATTCTGCATCGTTTTGCGGTGTACGAGGTCGAATCTTTACCAACCAAATGAGAATGCAAATAGCGACCACTGAGGCAAGTGAAATCAATACAATATCCAACACGCGTAGCACCTCACCATTTGTGCCAAATTCGAAGCTGAGTATCCCACCAATCGGTTGCTCCGTCTGGATGTTGACGCCAAAGAACACCTTCAGCGTCGGTCATTGTTGGAAGGCCCTGTGCGTCAGGTGAGCCATCGGAGAGAATCATCGGCATAGGCCCAAGGTCTCGTAGAGATGAGGCACCAGCGTCTTCCTTCACTCGGACAAGAAGCATGAAGACAACAAAACAAACGATGAGACCAAGAATCCCTATTGAGAACCAACCCACAGATTCTGTAGGTGTTTCATCTCCAAATGAACGACTTGGAAGGGTTGCTGCTTCTTCATCCGAAAGATTGAGCCCAGGAAGTCGAACGAGGTTGACACCATGAACAGTTCGAATCTGTTCATTATTGATGACTTCTAAAGTAATCAGATGAACACCTGCTGGTAACACGGAACAATCGTAAGTCGTGCTTCGATTACCAGTTAATTCAATTCCTTGAACAGTCCAAATTTTGTCAAATGAAGAAAAGTCAACACCAATCATATTTGGCACCATGGTAATTTCACACGGATTATCTGTAACGTTTTCATTCCCAATGACCGACATCGAAAAAGCAGGTGCAGGGCGATTATGAATCGTAAGGTTCACCCAATACTCCGCAGTTTGACCCAAGTCGTTACGGTAGGCTTCTTTGAGCATATATTCGCCCGCTGGCCAGTGTGAGCAATCCAAAATCGTTTGATTGTCAAGAACGGTAAAAGGAGCACCAGAGAAGGTTCGAGTGCCCGAAGCATCGTATCGAGGGCCGGTTTCATCAGCAAAGATTCGGTTAATCGAACAAGAATCTCCCGTTTCAATTCGTGTGGGTGCGTCCAAATCTAGCATCAACTGTGGAGTTTTCAAAGCTGGAGTGAGAACATATGTCGGCAGTTGAATTGAGGTGATTTTATCACCGTCTTGATTGACAAACTCAAGGCGGAGTGAGTGCTCGCCTTGAGACCAAGCATCGTAAACCAAACTTGCATTGGATTGACCGGTAAAAGCCATGTATTTGTCTTCTTGAACTTCCTTGTCTTTGTGAAGTCCATACAACCGTAATTCGATTTCAGTCCAATCAGAACTCGAATTGAGAATGACGACCACTCGGATTGCATCAGGCTCACCATCTTGATTCATGTCCATGGTGTCGTTGCGTAGAGCAACTAAAGTCAGCCCTTCTGCAGAGAGAGCGTCTTCAACAGCAGAAGTTTCTGCCTGAACCTCTTGAACGATACCGAGGGGTAAGACAATGCAACCGACCAAGAGAGTTACGAGAAACAACGGAAGGAAAAGTTTCGACTCACTCATTGACTTCACCTCCTTCTTCTGGTGCAGGTAGCGCAGGTGGAGGCATTTCCATTCCCTCTGGAATTGGAAGCGGGGGGAGGTTTTCCAAAGGTATCATTGGAGCAGGCATAGATTCCAATGTCAGAGCATCGAGTTCAGCGGTTTCTTTCGACTCAAACAATTCATCTTGAATCAGGTCATTGTCTCTGCCCTTGCGAACAATGAGGGCTAAAGTCGCCCCGAGAATGAACCCAAATCCAATCACGAGATACGTCAACCATGATGCTGCTGGGTCTTCTCCCAAAATAGCGACTGCGGCAGAGAACTCTCCATATGAATCGGACCAACCGTCACCATTGGAATCAACGCAGCCTTGGGTATCACGCATTGAGATTCCAGCAACATCTGGACAATCATCTCGTAGTGCCCCCAACGGAACATCGCCAAAACCGTCACCGTCTGAATCTCGCCATTGGAGCGATTCAGTCGGGAATGAGTCTGCTGAACCGTAGGGGTGAGCTTGCCAAGAATCTGTAGGGTCTGACCAACCATCGCCATCGGTGTCTCGACAGCCTAAACGATCAAGAAGTGAAGTTCCTCGAACTTCAGGACAGGCATCGCCTTGGTTGCCGTCCTTTGAATCTCCAAAACCATCACCATCGGTATCACGGGATTGAGTTGGCTCATGGATGAATGCATCTCCTAAATCCGACCAACCGTCTCCATCTGTATCAGGACAACCCCAACGGTCACCACCAGAAGATGGACCTACAGACGTCCCAGCCTGTGTCGGACAGACATCGGCGGTCGTTCCAAGAGGATTATCGCCACGTCCATCGCCGTCAATATCGTGCCATTGAGTGACATCCATCGGCCAAGCATCGCCCTTTCCACCAGGACTTGCTAACCAAGAACTGGTTGGGTCTGACCATCCGTCTTCATCACTGTCTGGACATCCCCAGCGGTCAAAAGTTGAGGAGCCTTCTGTCGTTCTGCAACCATCGCCACGATAAGCAACCCTCAAGGTTTGACCATCGAAATATTCGAGGTTGTCACCATAGCCGTCATCATCGGTATCATACCACTGACTTTCGTCATCTGGGAAAGCATCTGCGAACCCATTCGGGTGGGCAATCCAATCGCTACTCGGGTCGGAATATCCATCGGAATCTACATCCCGGCATCCAAGACGGTCATAGCGTGATATCCATCCAGATTCGACTTCCTCAGCAGAAGAAAATACGCAAACGTCGCCTTCAAAGCCGCCAAGGTTATCGCCATATCCGTCGCCATCAGTGTCTCGATATTGAGATTCAATGAACGGGAAATCATCGACTTGTGTCGCTCCGTATGATTGATTATCACCCCAACCATCTTCATCGGTATCGGCCCATTGAGTTGGATTATCTGGGAAGTCATCGACTTGTAGAGCACCTTCTGATTGATTATCACCCCAACCGTCAAAATCACGGTCTTGCCATTGTGATGGTTCCAATGGGAAAGCATCTGAACCGTTGGACTTGGTCCAATTGAGATCACCGTCTGAAAATCCATCGCCATCGGTATCGGTGCAACCGAATCTGTCACCAGTTGAAGTGCCGGTAATGAAAGGACAAGCGTCTGGAGTTGAGGCATTAAACAGCCATGAACCAATACCCCATCCTGCTCGAGAAAGATTCCAATCCCCATCTTCCCAATTATCACCATAACCATCACCATCGGTATCGTTCCATTGGGTCGCATCAAGCGGGAAGGCATCACCAAAGCCAACTGGATGAGCAAACCAGGCAGTGACGCCGTCTAAAGCACCGGGGTCTTCGTTTGAATAGCCATCGCCATCGGAATCCAAGCAACCGAAGCGGTCAAGAACCGAATAGCCTCTACGGAATGGGCAATGGTCGCCTTCAAATCCGTCTAAATTGTCGCCATAACCATCGTTATCACTGTCAAGCCATTGTGAGTTTTCATTGACAAAAGCGTCAGCTCCATTTTGTGGCCCCCATCCTGAATCAGGGTCTGACCAACCATCTGAATCCGAATCAGTACAACCCTTTCGATCGTTCGTAGAGGTTCCTACAAGGTCATCACAGTCATCGTCATTATCGATGAATCCGTCTTCATCGTAATCACGGTTTGCTTTGTCGATTGAAGGCGTGAGCGTATAATCAAAACCATCGTTACACCATGAGTCATCGGCCTTGACTTTGACATAGACATAACTCGCAGTGTTTACGGTCGTGGAAAGTACTTTGGAGGCGGCATTGTCATCTGCATAGGTGTCAACAATGACGCCACCCTGAGCATCGAGCAACGAAAATCGACCCGTCCATCCATCACCAGGACACCACCATGCAGGACCGTTCATCGAACCGGAAAAAGAAACTTGGACAATATCTCCCTTGCGTGCTTCGACTTTCCAAAAATCGGCTTTGTCTTGTCCAGCATCGCAATCAGGGTCGCAGACATAACCGTTGGACGTAACGCCATCAGTAAGTGGATTCGCACTCTGAATATCATCATCTGCAGATACAGGAGGCAGCATAGAAAGCATCATCGCGGCGAGGCAGATGGCCATCAACCGCTTCGCGAGCATGGTTGTCCAATAGGTGGTGTGCCTATGAACACCGCGCCTTCTCGCTGACACCCGTAGGGTGTCATTGAGATTCATTCGAAACGTGAATGAAAAATCAATTCATTGACAGAATTCATCGGCATTATCCATGAAGAGGAATTGGACATGGACCACGCTGTGTGGTGGTGATAATGCTAATCATTCAAGAAGCGGTTACGAGATTTTGATAGATCTTTTCGTAATCTTCTGCATTGTGTTCATAGGTATAGGTGTCAAGGACTCGTTCTCGACCTCGAAGTGCTTGGGCAGTTCGACCTTCGGGGTCATCCAGAGAACGGCAGACTGCATTCGCTAAATCAGCCGGATTACCCGTTTCAAACAATTCTCCAACCGTTGAATCAATCATTTCTGTGAGTGGAGCTTGGTCGACTGTAACGACGGGTGTCCCGCTTGCCAATGCCTCTAATGGAATCAATCCTTGACCCTCATAGTATGAAGGATAAACAACCAGATCCGCACTACGGAAGTGCTGTGCTAAGTCTTCAAAAGACATGCCCGGGCGAATGAAGACCGCATGACCCACGCCGAGTTTCTTAGCTTGCTTGAGGAGGGTTTTCCCCATGTGACCTCGCCCAATTATGCACAAACGCGCACCCGGATATCGGCGTAGAATCTCTGGCATGGCTCGTAACAAAGTTCTGTGGCCTTTTCGAGCCACAAGTCGTCCAACTGCGAGCAAGAGAGGAGTCTCTTTGGAAGCACGTCCGCACAAAGCATCTTCATCGGCTGCGTCGTATTTCTTTCGAATTGCTTCATGCTCAAGTTGTTCCTCTTCATTATCGGTATTAAGCGGTCGAAATACCAAATGGTCCACGCCATACAAAACCGTTTCACAATTCCATTGCTCGGGAGGGGAATACCATCGCTGGAACTCTTGCTTTGTCGATTCACTGATGGCTACACATACCGACGATTCAGTTACCCCCGCTTGCTCGTATTTTGCATACCATTTTGCAGTGGTCAATATCGCAAGGTCGTTCGGGTTTTTCCAGGTTGCAGATTCGCGATGCTTGGCTGCCAAACGCATACCTTCACGCTCACCAATCCAACTTCCGTTAAGTGCTGAAACGACTGGAGCAATTGTATCTTCGACTATTCTAAATTCTTTTTTTGTCCAACTCACTAAAGGCAAGAGTGTGTGAACAACATCGATTGGCTCTCGTTGATGGAGAACTTTGAGCGCACTCAATGCGTGTTTTCCGTATGAACGAGTAAAGGCCATTGGCGCTTTGAGCCAAGGGACTTCAATCACCGATACACCCTGTTGTGGAGGGGCACGTCCTTTGTGTGCACGAGTGATGATACTAATGTTATGACCTCGTTGTGCTAAATGGCCAGCCAAATGGTAGACCACAGAACCGATACCGCCCCATCGAGGGGGGTATTCACCGGATACCATGGCAATGTGCATGTGTGCGGCAGAGGCCGTGGTGGTTTCAAAGTCACCGATAACAACCTCAAAAATACCGACTTTTCAACCCAATGCCTTCAAGGGGGTGAGGAAAGTGGGCGTTACATGGGCGATAAACTCCCTGTAACGGTTACCGTAATTCTTCCGACAAGAAATGAGGAGGAGGCACTCGGACCTACTATTGATGCAATTCCTCGTGGGTGGTGTAAAGACCTCGAAATCATGATCGTTGACGGCAACTCAACCGACCGAACACGTGAAATCGCTTTGGAAAAGAAAATCCGAGTCCACCTTGAAACACGAAAAGGATACGGCCGAGCCTACCGAACTGGATTTGATGTCGCGAAAAACGACATTATCGTGACGATGGATGCTGACTGCACATATCCTGCTGAATTGGTTCCAACCTTGGTGAAGCGTTTGATCGATGATGACCTTGATTTCATTACCTGTGACCGACTTTCACTGGCAGAGGATGGCTCAATGTCTGGAATCCATGGCTTTGGAAATTGGGCACTTTCATTCACTGCTCGAATGCTGTTTGGCTACGGTATCAAAGATTCTCAATCTGGAATGTGGGTATTCCGTAAATCCATTTTCGACAACGATGCTATGCGGCCAACCAACGATGGGATGCCTCTTTCAGAAGAAATGAAAATCCTTGCACGTCGAGTCCTTGGCAAGAAAAAGGCTGTTGAAATCTCTGTTCCCTATCGCCCAAGAGTTGGTGAAGCGGAAATCCATACATGGGGCGATGGCTGGAAGAATTTCAAGTTCCTCTTTGCCCGACGGGTCGGTTTGCATCGAACCGTATCACCTTGGGGTAGCCGTGAATCAAATCCTGATTCGCTGAACAAGGATTTGCCTGAGCAAAAGAAGTGATTCTTCACTCGATTCGAATATTTTCAAGACCTTCAGCAGGTTTTGGCCACTGCATATTGAGGCCTTCTAATGTTTCAACAATGATTGATGAAATAATTTCATTCCTGTATTTTTTATTGTTGGCAGGTACGACGTACCATGGTGCCACTTCTGTAGAAGTCTCTTGAATCATCGTCTCAAAGACCTGTTGATATTGGTCCCAATACGATCTTTCCTTGATGTCACCCATCTCAAACTTCCAATTCTTTTCCGGTTGATTTAATCGGTCTTCAAGACGTCTTTTCTGTTCATCTTTTGAGATGTGAAGAAATATTTTGATGACGGTTGTACCTTCATCTGCAAGCATTTGTTCAAAATTACGAATATGCTGGTAGCGTTTCTCAATAACTTCCAACGGCGCATATTCGTGAACTTTGACGACTAAGACATCTTCGTAATGACTTCGATTGAACACGACAATTTCGCCATTTCCAGGAACATGCGGATGCACTCTCCACAGATAATCGTGAGACAACTCTTCTTCAGTAGGGCGTTTGAACGATTTAACTTTGACTCCTTGTGGATTTGTTCTACCAAAAACTGCTCGAATTGTTCCATCTTTTCCACCTGTGTCAATTGCCTGTAAAACAACCAAAAGACGCTGTTTATGTTCCGCCCACATCAATTCTTGAAGTGCTTGAATACGCTTCGTGAGCTTTTTTACGCTCTTTTTGGAGACTTCTTTATCAAAATCCTCGGGGGCTGTCGTTGGCATATTTGCCAAAGAGAACGAATTTGGCTGATTGAGCCGGAAGCAAGAAGTGTCCATAGCAAGTGGTTTCTCTCTTAGATTAAAGAATTTTTGAGGTTGAAACTTAGACGTCATCCCAATCTAAATCGATACCTGTAACTGGCTTAGATTCAGCGGTTTCTTGCGAATCTGATGCGGCCGGCTGTTCGAGGATTTCTTCTTCTGCAAGAACTTCTTGTGCGCCGTCAATTGCCCCACCTTCAAGCTTCTCAGATTTTTCTTGACTGACTGACGGTGAAGAGAAACTGCCGAATGAATCCCAAGTATCAATCATAGCGAGTTCTGCCTTCTTCTGGCGACGCAGTGCAATGATTGCAATGATGACTAGAACTCCGACGAAACTTGAAGTTGCTACAATAAACATAGCAACTCTACTGTCTGCCTCTGCTTCCTCGACATAGAGCGTAACACTGATGATGTCAACCATTGCATCATCCCCTAACCCATCGGTTGCAATCACTTTCAGGTTTGGACGACCTGCAGATTCAGGGTTCATTT
>MDSV01228868.1_pt1 | contig 12745 bp, 11 predicted proteins | sample 810851 | NCBI WGS metagenome assembly MDSV01 (sample SAMN05326640, study PRJNA326480) | marine metagenome | isolation source: seawater | place: Atlantic Ocean: North East | collected 2012 | reverse complement strand
GTAGTTAATAATCAAAATGATATTTATATTAATAATATAAATATTGATAAAAGTTTAATATTAAAAAATAATACTATATTTTCAATAATTTCAAATATTAATTATAATAATATAGAAAATGGTTCAATACGATTTAATGACAAATTAAATTTGTATCAAAAATATATAGATAGTTGGAAAAGTTTTACAGAAATTACAAATGATAATAATACAGCAGAAGTTAATATAATTGATAATACAATAAGATTTATAGCAAATAATAATATTTTATTTAATGTAAGTAAAAATAGAACTGAATTTTTATCAAATTATTCAAATGCTTATAATTTAAATATTTTAGATGAATGTAATCTAACCAATATTTTTAAAACTAATAATCTATTTATTAATATGAATAATAATAGGTCTATTACATTATTTACAAATAATAATAATATTAATTTTAGAATTAATAATAATAATACTATTATTGAAAAATTAATATTTAATAAAAATACAATAGTATCTGATATAAATATTATAAAATGTTTTAAGTTTTATATAAAAAATATAACTATTAATTATAATTTATGTAATACAATTAATAATTTTTTTAATAATTCAGATGCTATATTAAATGAATATTATAAAATATCTACATATAAACTTTATAATAATATAAAAATAAAAACTATTATTATTAAATTAAATAAAATTATTAATACAAATTTAATATTAAAAATATCAAATAAATTAATTGATTATACAGCATCATTTTATATAAATAATAGTTATAAACAATATTGTAGTATTCCTGTAAATATTGATTTAAATAAAAATGATGATTTATATGTTAACATAAAATCTGAATCAAATATATCTAATTTATCATCACAAATTGATATAATTTATACAAATACAGATAATATTGGATTAATAAATCATAATAACACAAAAATAAATATACACAATAATAGTAATATATTTGAAGAAGAAATTAGAAACTTTTATGGTGATATAAATATAAATAATAATTTAATATTAAATAATTGTAATATTCAATCACTATTTGTAGAAAATAATATTTCAGTTGGAACTAATTCAAATGAATCTGCTATATTTAAAACTAAAAATATGATTATAAAAAATAATAATATAGGATTTTTTAATAATAATCCTACTAGTTTACTAACAATAAATACAAATAATTTAGTATTAGATAATAATTTTACAAATACTAATAGTATAAATATTCTAGATACTATAAAATCAAATAATAATATTTTTATAAATAATACTATTTATCCCAATAGAACTTATAATTTAAATAATATAACATATAATAGTTTAAATAATACAAAAACTATTTTATTAAATGCTAATTTAAATATAAATAATGATTTAAGTGTAAGTAATTTAAATACTGATTTTATTATATTTGAAGATTCTACTTCACATAATTTGTCTAATATAAAATATTTAAATTCTAAGTTATCTTTATATGATAATATATGGCAACCTATAATTCAATATCCAGTAAATATTGCTAATACTATAAGTTTATCAGATGAATCAAATATATTATTTAAATATAATAATAATAATTTATTAAAAATAGCAAATAATTCTATACAAATAAATAATGATAATGATAATGATAATATTTTATCAATAAATAATAATTTTAGTATTTCACATAATAATATAAATACTAAATCAAATAATTTTTTAATAAATAATCAAGATATAATAAATGATATTAATAATTTAGAAGAATATTATTACACACCATATAATATAAATGTAAATAGTCCAGGTAGTTTTTCTTATAGTATATCTTATAATTTACCTAGAATGTATTTAGATTTAAATACATATGATACAAATAAATCAAAAAATATAGAATATATGGCATATCAATTATGTTTAGGTAATATAAATACACATATTCATCCTAATTGGAATCATGATTCTATTATATATTATAAAAATTATTTAAATCATAATAATATTAATAATTTTAATATTATTACTAATACAAATTCGTATAGTGATAGTAATATTGAATTTGATTTTATTACAACAAATAGTAATACATATAATTTAAATACTTCGAATGATAAAATTCAATATGTATATAATGATTCTACAGTTTTTAATTTTTTTAATGGAAATGAATTTAGTTTAAGAATTATACCAATTTATAATATTAGAGATAAAACTTATATATATAATTCTAAAATAATACATATTTAAATATATATTATATAGTATAAACTATGAAAAATAAACATTTAACTTTTTATTCTGATTCATTAGACTCAGAAACTAATATAGAAAAAAAAAAATCTGATGATTATATAGAATTAAATTTTAATCAAAATAAAATTGTTAGTGATGCAAATTATTTTTCATTAGCAAATTATATAAAAATTAATAGAGATAAAATAATAGAAATGTTATATGATAATAAAATAATAAAAAATAAAAAAATACCTTTTAAGTTATTATTTCATATATATGTAAATTATTTGAATGATGATTTAGAGTTAATATTTTTATAAATCATTTACAATTAAAGTTATATCTATATTGTCGGATTGTTGATTTTCAGATGTAATTTTTTGTTTTTTTGGTTGTTCTTTATCTTCATCATCACTATCACTCATTAGTAGTATTTTATTTTGTTTTATTTCTTTAGTTTTTTTTTCAAGTAAATGTATATTTGTTTTATAATATTGCATTTCTTTAAAGAATTCATCAAACTTATATAGATTTTTATCAAACCAATTTTTATCACGATTAATTTCTACACAAGAATATTTATTTACTTTCCAATAACATACTTCTACATTATCAAATAAGTTTTTTTTACTATTTAAAGTTTCATTTTTCCACCTATTTAATAAATCATTATTACCAAATATATTAACATCTGGATATACATATTGATTTTCGTCTGAATTATTATTAAAACATTTAATTATAAATCCTTTTTCATTATTATTTTCACAAAAATTAGAATCATTATTATATTCATATTCTGATTCATAAAATGTTGCTTCTATTTCAACAAAATGACATAATTCTAAATTACATACTTCTAATTGCATCTGCATTTGAACCCAGTAATTTGAGGGAACTATTCCTGTTATTTTTCTACTATAAGGAGATTTTATTTCTATCATTATTCCATTTTTTGTAATTCCATCAGGAGAAGCACCTAAAAATAATATTGATGGATGTTGAACTAATCCAAATTCAATAACAAAATTATTATTTTTTTTTTGATATATTAAATTAGCTATTTCTTCAAAAACCTGTCCATGTTTTGTATATTTATTTCCTTTAAAATTATCTTCTCTTAAAACTTTTGTTCTTAATAAATCTTTTTTTGTTTTGAAAGCACTATGTGGTTTAATTTTAGCATTTTCTGATTCAGATATATGTTCAAATTTTGTTCCTGTTACAGTTCCAGCATCACTAGCACTAATTATATTATAGCGCATATCATACCATTCTTTACTTCTTTGAACTGGTTGTTTTCTTTTAGAAATATCTAATACACGTTTATCTATTTTTAATATATTTTCAAAATATTTATAAATTAAGTTTACTATATATTTTTTTTTTAAATTATAGTTCTTATGTTTAATAGTTTTTAAATAATTTCTTATTTCTAAAAATAAATTATCAATAAATAAATTATCTAATTTATAGATTTTGTTATAATTTGTATTTAAATATTCATTTATATCTAAATCCATTTATATGTATATATATATAATATATAAATCAATTTATTTTATAATTTATATATATATATAGATATATGAATACAAATTTTTGTCCTCAAAATACAATAGGGTATCCGCAAATATTTTGTTTTAGTTTTAAAGGAATTATTTTACTTTGTATAGTATTTTATATGATATTTTTATATACTAAAACATCATATGAAACAAAAAAAGAAGATATTAATAAAATAAAAATTTTATCTAAATCATTAAATAATAAAAATAATGATTTAAAAATGTTAAAAATAAAAAATAAATATTACAAGAAAAATTTAAATAATACATATAATAATTATATAAAAAAAATAGTTAAAAATAAGGAAAATGATTTAGAAAATAATCATGTAGATTTTGAAAATAATGAACCAAGAAAAGTTCAAATTAATATAAAAACTAGAGGAAATAATGATACAGATCAACAACACGGAACATTAACAAAATTAAACTTTTCAAATCAAAATGGTCCTGGAACATCATCTGATTCAATAATTATTCCATTGATGGGTCGTAGACCATATAATAGATCACATAAAATGATTTACTATACAATTTATAATAATATGAGAATACCTTTAAAAAATAAAAATAGAGATTGTGATTCTGAGTATGGATGTGATGAATTATTTACTGATGATGTAATAGAAATACCGGAATTAAATGGTCAATTTAAAGTAAATATTTACAAAAATCAAGCATTACAATATATACCTTATTAATAAAAATTGATTTCATTTTTTTTATTATCATATGAAGACTTTTCGTCAAATATGTAAATTAGATAATTATATTATAATTAGTGATTATAATATTAATAAGTTTACTAATCAGTCTAAATCAGTTTCAAATAAAACATTTCAACTACCATTATTAATTTATATTTATAATTATTTAATAAATAAATTTAATAAAGATATAGTAAATATAATAATTGAAAAATATTTTAATACATTACATAATGTTAATAAATATAATGTTAATAAACATTTAAGATTTTATTTATCAGCACGTTTAGAATATTATGAAACTAAAAAGAAATATGTATTAAATAGTATAAGTACAAATACTAATTCAGTAGGAAAAACTTATGATAAGTATAATTTTAATTTATTACTTAAATTTCAAATGTGTTTCCAAAAAAATATTAATCACATATTATGTAATATAAATAATAAATTATAAAGTAAATATTAAGACTATATTAGTATAATAATATTTTGTGATATAACAGTTAATTATAAACTTGAAATGATATTATTTTTAGTAGGACTATCAACAAAATTAATTTTTGAATATTTTAATTTAAATATGGTTATGTTAATAAATATTTTTTATATTTATAATATATATAAAATGGATTTATTAAGTGAAGGAGTTATTGTTGGATTAGTTGTAATAATTGTAGGTTTACTAACAAAAAAAATATTAAATTATTTAGAAATAAATTTACCTGATGAATATGAAGAGTATATAGTTTTATTTTTAATTGGTTTTATTTCACATATTTTATTTGAATATATAGGATTTAATAAATGGTATTGCGAACATGGTAATGCGTGTAAATAAATTAAATATATATATATATATATTTTTTTATATATAAAAACTAAATAATAATAATAAGTATTATGAGTTCAGATAAAAGTTTTGTAAATCAAACTATGATGACTTGTATAGGTAATAAAAGAAAATTATTATCAAATATTGAGTCAATTATAAATGAAATAAAAGAACTGTTAAAGAAAGATAAATTAAATATATTTGATGCGTTTAGTGGTTCATCAGTAGTTGCTAGAATGTTATCTTATCATGCTAATACTTTGATAACAAATGATTTAGAATATTATTCATATATAATGTGTAAAGCTTATTTAAAAAAACCTTCTTTAGAGGATCAAAAAAAAATAAATGAAATAATAGATGATATAAATGATTATGTGTCAAAAAATGATTTAATTGAAGGAATAATAACAAAAAATTATGCTCCAAAAGATACAAATAATATTCAAGCTAATGAAAGGTGTTTTTATACAAGAGAAAATGCTATGATAATAGATACTATAAGAGATTATATTGAAAATAAGGTAGATAATAAATATAAAAATTATATATTAGCAAATTTAATAGTTAAATCAAGTATTCATAATAATACAGGAGGTGTTTTTAAGGGGTTTTATAAAAGTAAAATAACTGGTTTAGGTGCCTGGGGTGGAGATGGTGAAAATGCTTTAACAAGAATAAAGGGGGTTATTATTTTGGATAAATTATTATGGAATAATGAGTCTAATTATAAATTTAAAGCTTTTAATAAAGATACTAATGTTTTATTGGATGATTTAAATAATCTAGATGTTATTTATATAGACCCTCCATATAATCAACATCCTTATGGAAGTAATTATTTTATGCTAAATACTATAGCTAAGAATGAGTTAGGAGAATTTATATCAGGTGTGTCAGGTATCCCTTATAATTGGAATAAATCAAATTATAATTATAAAAAGACAGCTATATCAAGTATGAAAGATTTATTAGATAAATCTTTAAAAAAATCAAAATATGTCTTATTATCTTATAATAATGAAGGAATTATAAAATTAGAAGATTGGGAGGATATATTTAAAAAGTATGATGTAAAAAAATATGAGATTTTATATGATGCTTATAAGGCATCTAGAAATTTAAAAAAAAGAAATAATAAAGTTGTTGAAACTATGTATTTAATTTCTTTAAAATAATATTTTAATATGTTATCATACATTCAACTTCTGGTTTAAATTGTGGTAATGAAAAATCTAAATCATTATTATTGAAATTATATTTTTCTATATCATCTATTTTTAAAGTTATTGAATCACTTAAAGATGTTGATAAATTATTAGGCATAAATACTTTAAATCTTATATCATCTATCATAATATAATCTTTATCTTTTAAATTTAATAATTGTTTTTTGAAACTTGAATTTGATATTATTAAAGACAATACTTTGGAATCTGCTTGATTTAATATTTTTAATGAAGTATTTGAGGAAGTTCTATTTGTATGTTTAAAACTATAAGTAGATACAAGATTTTTTTTCATAATATTAGGTGAATCAACATAAATATTAAAAGAATTATCAACATTAAAATATCTATTATTAGTTAAATTAGTTTTTAAATATAACATAATACCTTTTAATGTGTTTATTGGAAGTTGAACGTGAACTTTTGAAAATTTATTGTTATTTAATTTACATATTTCATTTATATCTAAATTAATTTTATTATTAGATATTGTTTTTATATTAAATCTGAAATTATTAATTTTTAAATATTTAAAATATTCAACATTAATATTTTGTAAAGCACTAGAGTTTTTATCAATATAAAGAGTTGTTTGATCTGTATGAATATTTAATATTTTATTTGAATTAGGATTTATTCTGAAATTTAATATTGTATCATTTTTATCTGGTGTAATATTACCATTTGCTAAAGTCCATAGGCGTTGACCTGTTGTAGCATCTATACTTAAGTTTGCTCCTTGATTTTTCATTATTAAATCATTTTCTTCTTGAATTATCTTTTTGTTAGGATGTATTATAATTTCTTTTACTATATCAACATTTAATTTTAGAACATTTAAATTTCTATCTTTATTAGTGAAATAATTTTTTAAATATAAATACACTACTTGTGGATTAGATAGATTTGGATTAATTAATTTATTAAAATTATTATCTAGATAAACTTTAACTTGTTCTGTTATTGTTTCATTAGATTCATTAAAATTTGATATATTTACTATAGGTCTTATTCCAGTAGTAGTTTCAATAGAATTAGCAGCACTATCAACAATTTCATTTAAATTAGGTGTTATTGGTAATATACTATTATCAGTAGGATTTTCAGGTATGATTTGTTTTACAATAATAGAAACTTTAGTTATCCATCCTGCTCCAAATATTTTTTTTGGCATAATAACTGGTGGGGCTCCTCCTACAATTTTACCACCACTAATTGTGGAAGAAGTTTGTGTAGGTTGAATAATGTTATCTGATTCTGATGTAATTAATTGTGAACCTACAAATACTCTAGTAATTATAATACTAACTCGAGATGGTTCAACTCCATATTTTTCTGCTATATTTGAAGCTAAACTTTGTTTAGCAGACTCTGGTATATTTGAATTAAAAGTTAAATCAAAAGTAGATGTTTTAATTATTTTTCTAATTAAAACTTGTGGTATTTCCTCTTCTTCATAAAATGCTGAAATACGCATAGAAGAAGTTGTTGGTTCTTGTGTAGTTGTTGGTGCTAGAGTAGTTGTTGGTGCTAGAGTAGTTGTTGGTGTGTCTGTAGTTGTTGATGTGTCTGTAGTTGTTGGTGTTATAGTAGTTGTTGGTGCTACAGTTGTTGGTGTGACTGTAGTTGTTGGTGTGTCAGTAGTTGTTGGTGTGACTGTAGTTGTTGGTGTGTCTGTAGTTGTTGGTGTGACTGTAGTTGTTGGTGTGACTGTAGTTGTTGATGTGTCAGTAGTTGTTGGTGGGACTGTAGTTGTTGGTGTGTCAGTAGTAGTTGATTCAACTGAGGATGTAGATGCTACTGTAGATATTGGTGTAGAATATGGTTGAATTGATGAAATATTTTGATTAACAACAGGTGATGAAATAGTAGATAATTCAAAGTTAGCTAATGATATATTTTGTCCTGTTTCAATATTATTTTTTAGTGAAATTAAGTCAGATTTTATTGTTTGTATATTAGTGCTAGTAATTCTAAAAGTAATACTTATAATTGATATTGGAGAAGAGGTTGGATTCATAGTAGGTGTTGGAGAAGAGGATGGATTCATAGTAGATGTTGGAGAAGAGGATGGATTCATAGTAGATGTTGGAGAAGAGGATGGATTCATAGTAGGTGTTGGTGTAGAACTCCCCCCTAAAATTCTTTGACCAACAACACTAATATTATTTGACGGAATATTTAATTTATTTGCTAAACTAGTAATAATAGGAATTTTATTATTATTCCATTGAGTTATATTTATTTTAAGACTTATTGATACATCTAAAGTATTAGTTATTGGTGGAGGTGTTGCTAGTAATATAGGTGTTAATGTATCTGAAGTAGTAATTGCATTATCTACAGGATTAATAATTTTTTTGAAACTTTCAACAGTTTCTTTTTTAATTTCTATATCAATATATTTAGTTTTTATATATTTATTATGGGCTTCAATTTTTTGATTTAAAATTTTGATATCTTCTTTGATTGAAATAATATTTTTTTTTAATTCTGTGGAAGGAAAATCAGTTGAGTCTAGTTTAACTAATAATAGTTTTAGTTTATTTTTGTCATTTAATAATGAGTTTAGATGGTGTTTATTAATGATGTATTTTTTTTTAACATCTTCTAGTAATTGAATAAGTTCTTTTAAATGTTGTAAATCTGGTTCTCTCCAATTTGATTTTGTGTTAGCATCTAATAAATCATTACGTAATACTTGAAGATAAGATACAATTTCTTTATTTTTTTCTTCAAATATATTAATGGGTTCTTTATCGGAGGTAATTAAAACTCCTTCTTCATAAACATTTTCATCAAGTTTATACATATGATTAATATTTGCTAATAATAGTTTAATATTTCTTTTCATTTTATAATTATTATATTTTTCAATTTTTCTTAATACTTCTGGATCTCTAACTCCTTCTATATTATAATAATCACTTAGTAATAAATCTATTTCATTTTGTTTAATATTTATTTTTTCTAAACTATCTTCTATAACAGATGTAGCATTTTTGATATCCTCTAATTTTAATAATTTATCAGTTAATTGTGCTTCTATTTTTAATAAATCACTATCAATATCATATAAAATACTTGAACCTAGGGTTTTTTGTTCGTCTGTAAAATTATTCCATTTATTTTGATATTGTTGTTTTAATAGAGTTAATCTAGTTTTTTCTTTTTCAAAAAAATCTTGTTCTTTTTTGACTGCTAAATGTGATTTTAATCTAGCATCAAAATCCATTAATAAACTATATAAGTTATTATATAGAATTTCTGAATCATTAATTGTTGTAATTGTTTTTGAAGTAATATTGGACTGTTTAATTTTTTTATTAATATCTTTTAAATCTTTATTATTTTGATTTATTTTATCAGCTATTTCTGTGACTTCTTTATCTAAAATATCAGTTACACCCCCCTTGTATGATTTATTTTGTGAATTAATCATTAAATCAATATTATTATCATTTTCAGATAATTCTAAAATATTACTCGAAAAATTATTAATTTCTCCACCATTAGATATATTTTTATTGAGTCTTTTATTGATTATTTCATCTAATAAATCTGATTCATCTTTGGATGATAGAGTATTAGTATTACCACCAACAATATTATCTTTATTTGTATTTAATAATGTTTTACAAATATATAAAATTAATAATATCATCAAAATTAAACAAAATAATTGCATTATATATATATAATATAAAAAAATAACCTATTTAAAAACAAATATATATATATATATATATAAATAAGCACATTTGTCCGAGTGGTTAAGGAGATGGACTTGAAATCCATTGGGGTCTCCCCGCACAGGTTCGAATCCTGTAGTGTGCGTTTTTTTTTGATTAATTAATTTAAATAAATATAATTATACTAAATAGTTCAATTTATATTAAATAAATAATTTGACGGATTTATTAGAGATACTATGATAACATGAATAACATATATTATTAAACTCCCAAGAACATCTGAAATTTTTTACTGTTCTTTCAAGATAACGTTTCATGTAATATTTATAAAAGATTTTTTTAGTTTTATATGCGTTCTTTTTATACATAGTTGTATGATAATAAGGTATATCAGATGTAGTTTTAATATAAGATTTATTGTTGCAATGAACACAATATTTTATATTTTTTGAATTAATTAAATCATAATTAGGATGTGAAATACCATATAAATGTTTACCTTTTAGTGAATTAATGTTACTAATAATATTTTTATAAATTTTTTTTTGATTTTGAAATATTTTATCTAGAACAATTTGTTGTAAATTGATAGATAATTTATTAAAAACGTTCATTATATATATATAATTTTTATTTAAATCAATTTAGATAAGATATATATAGAGTTAAATACTTTAATATATATGAAATGATATGTGGTATATGTTTAGAAAATATATATTTTTCATATTATAAGGGTAATTGTGATTGTAAATGTTATTATCATATAGAATGTATAAAGGAATGGTATAAAAAAAGAAAAATATGTATATATTGTAAAAAAAAGGATAATATAAATATAAGAAATATAGGTAAAAAACAAAATCAATTAATAGAAAATATTTTGTTATTATTGGCATGTTTAGTTGTAATTTTAACTTTAAATTATAATAATATTTTTAATGGAAAATATTAAAATCAATTATATCATTAGTATGTTGAATAGATGAATTATATAGATATATTATAGAAAATATGTAAGGTTTTTTAACAAAAAATCTTACTTTAAATTTAGAATGTTTATGAATAATATTAATAAATTTGTTTATACTATATAATAAATACTTAATATTAGTAATATATAGATGTCCAAAGTCTGTTATACCTATAAAATAACAGGCTTTTCCACTACCTTCTCTCATTCTAAAAAAAAATTGAGACAGTAATCGTTCTTTTTTTTTTGAATTTATGAATAATTTATATTCTATATTACCATAATATTCTTCTTTATCTAAGAACTTCATATATACATAATATGAATATATTTCTATATATTTTATATTATTTAGAACATTTTATATATATAAAATATGATTGTATCGAGTAAAATAATAGATTTAATATCATTATTTAAAATTAAATTTTCTGTTAATCTAGCATATTCGTGAGTAAACTCATATTTATTATTAATGTGATTAATTATATTTTCAAAAATATAATTAAGAATATAATTTATAGAATGACTTTGTATGATTAGAAGATTTGTTAAATTACTTTTAATTATATCAAAATCATTTATATTTTTATTAAGTAGTGTATTTATAATATTTTCTAATATATTAATTGGATTATAATTATTTTTATATGACTGCAGATTATTTAATAAACTATTTAAATTTTCTGAAGATAATATTATTTTTTTTATCATTTGATTATCTAAATTAAATTTTTCTGCTTTATTAATTTTAAGTGTGATTTTAAGTAAATCAAAATAAGATAATTTTTCAAATCTTAATTGTAAGAATGGAATAGATAAATTAGTATAACAATTTGAAGAACATAAAAATTTAGTATTAATATATTTTTCTGAAAGATATTTTAAATATATTAGATTATCTTGTAATTTATTTATATTGTATATAATAATAATTGTGTTATTATTTACTATTGATAATGTATTACATAATGATGTAATAAGTTCTTGTAAAATTAAAACATTATTTTTTGGATTATCTGTTAAATAAATCATAAAATGTCTAGGACTACTTTTATAAACTATTTTATAATTATTAGATAGTGTATATTCTATAGTTTTTAAATTATAAATAGAATTATCGTTATCAAAATATAAATTAAGATAAGTATTTAGAAAACTTTTTTTACCACATCCATTACCACCATAACAAATAATATTATCAATCATTTTATTATTAGCCAAATTAACTAATTTTTTCTTAATAGAAATATTATAATCTATATCTTCAATATACAAAGGTCTATATTTATAATTAATAAAACTCATAATGAATTTTATATCTGTATATATAAATCAATTTTATATTTTAAATATTGAAAAAAAAATTATAATATATTACATAAATTTTAATCAACTTCTTCTACAGTAGGTTCAGTATTAAAATTCATATTAGATAAATCAGGTCCATTCATTCCTCCAGGCATTCCTCCAGGCATTCCTCCAGGCATTCCTCCAGGCATTCCTCCAGACATT
>MDSV01074010.1_pt1 | contig 12745 bp, 13 predicted proteins | sample 810851 | NCBI WGS metagenome assembly MDSV01 (sample SAMN05326640, study PRJNA326480) | marine metagenome | isolation source: seawater | place: Atlantic Ocean: North East | collected 2012 | reverse complement strand
TAAGTTTTTTGTTAAAACACCCATTCCAGGACCTATTTCAACAATATGTTTTGAATCAGTATTTATTAGATCTGTAATTTTTTTCGCAATATTTTTATCTGTTAAGAAATGTTGTCCTAGATGCTTTTTGGCACGTACACTTCTCATATTATTTTTTTAATCTTTGAAAAAGTTTTGATGCAAAAACGAAGCTTTCAAGTTCAGTATTGTTAGAATTAATTAACTCTTCTTTACTTCCTGTCCACCATATTTCTCCTTGATTAATAAAAGCAATATTATCTCCTATTTGCATTACTGAGTTCATATCATGAGTATTAACAATTGTAGTAATATTATATTCTTCTGTAATTTCTCTAATTAAATCATCAATTAAAATAGCAGTTTTGGGATCAAGTCCTGAGTTAGGTTCATCACAAAACAAGTATTTAGGCTGCATAGATATTGCTCTTGCAATAGCTACTCTTTTAACCATACCTCCACTCAGTTCAGAAGGCATTAGATGATTAGTATTTGTAAGCTTTACTCTTTCTAAACAGAAGTTAACTCTATTAAGTTTCTCACTAGTTGTTTTAGTGGTAAACATAGTCAAAGGAAACATAATATTTTCTTCAACAGTCATGTAGTCATAAAGAGCCCCTCCTTGGAAGAGCATTCCTATTTCTTGTCTTAGTAATCTTTTTTGTTTGTTTCTCATCTCATTAAAATTGACACCATCAAAACATACGTTGCCTGAATCTGCTTCGTATAATCCAACTAGAATTTTCAATAAAGTTGTTTTTCCGGATCCACTTTCTCCTATTATCAGGTTTGTTTTACCTTGTTTGAAGGAGAAGGACATATTCTTTAAGACATGATTATTGCCAAATTTTTTTTCTATGTTATTTATTGTTATCAAGCTAATATAAGATCTGTCAGAATATAATTAAATAATAATATAACAATACTGCTTGATACAACAGCCTTTGTGCTTGATTTACCAACTGCAATAGCACCTCCTTTAGCATAGTATCCAAAATAAGAAGATACTGAAGAGATAATAAAAGCAAAAACAATAGTTTTAATTACAGCATACGTAATATAAAAAGATCTAAATTCATATCTTATCCCATATAAGAACTCTGCGGTTGTTACATCAGCAGAGAGTCCTCCTATCCATGCTCCAATCATTCCAATAAACATACTTAATATAATTAAGAAAGGGAAAAATAGCGTAGTCGCAATAATCTTAGGTAAGATTAAAAAAGAAGCTGAATTAATACCCATGATTTCTAAGGCATCAATTTGTTCTGTGATTCTCATAGATCCAAGTTCAGAAGCTATACTTGACCCAACTTTTCCAGCCAATATTAATGATAGCATTGTAGGAGAGAATTCTAGAATTAGAGAATCTCTACTTGCCACACCTACAAGATACATTGGGATTAGAGGACTTTCAATATTGTATTTTGTCTGTATTGCAACTACAGCTCCTACAAAAAGAGAGATAATTATTACAAGCCATAAAGAATTAATACCTACTTTTTCTAATTCAAGTAATAATTGTCTTCTAAAAAGAGATGAATTTTTAGGCTTACTAATGACTCGTTGCATTAATGTCATATATTTTCCTAGAGAATGAAATAATTTCAGCATATTGCCTAAAAATAAGTAATTTATTTAATTTTGTTTGGTCTATGAAAACACAAAGATATTATCTTTTATTTATTATTATTTTATTGTTTTTTTCTTCTTGTGTTCTAAACAAAAAAAATCGTTGTAATACTTGTCCTACTTTCTCAGCTCATAAGACTATAAATAAATAACTTATTTTATTGCGATTTCTTCTTAATAACTATATTTGCGGATACTACAAAAATAGGTATAAATATGGAATTTAATTTAAGGTTATTTATTTTAGATAATCTTGAAGCAGCAGGTGCAATAGGAGGCTATGTTTCTTTGTCAATCATTGGTTTTGCTTTGATCAGTTTTGCAATACAAAAAAGAAATGATAAGCTAGTTAGTCAGATTGGTCCTCAATGGACACATCCTATTATTGGTTCTTTTTTAGGGGCAATTCCTGGTTGTGGAGCAACAATTGTAGTAGCAACATTATATAAAAATAAAAAAATATCTTTTGGGGGGTTATTTGCCACTTTCATTAGTACCCTAGGTGAAGGTTCATTTGTCTTATTAGGGTCTTCTAGAGAGGCAGATGTTGTAGGTAACTTACAAGCATATGCAATAATTACTATTTTTGGATTAATTGCAGGAGTTATTTTTGGATGTTTATTTGATCTTTTTGGATTTAGAGCTAATTTTGAAGGTAATCAGCAAGAAGATAAAGAAAATCAAACGCCTCAAATAGTACAAAATAACTTATCATCCAGATTTATTGAAAATTTTGGATTTTATGCCATTATAGCAATGGCCATTTTTTTAGCTCCAGGTTCTATTATGGCTTTATGGGGAGGAGGGATTGAAACTATTTCAAATTTAACTTATTGGGTATCAGTAGTATTTACTGTTACATGTATCATTTTCTATTGTGTAAGTGTATTTATTTATAAACAACATGATTGCCATTCTTCTTATAACACTATTAAATCAACTATTTCACATGCAGTATTAGATGTTGCTTTGGTAGTGACATATGTTTTTATTGGATTATTTATTGCTAATTACTTTATTGATGTGCTTGTGGGGCCAGAGAAATTTGATACATGGATGACATCCTCAGTATATGTTGTTATATTATTAGCAGCTTTAATAGGAGTAACACCTGGTTGTGGGGGAATGATTGCAGTTGCCGTAGCCTTTATTACCATTCCTAATTTTCCCATGGCCGCATTAATTGCAGCAGCTATAGCAACAAGTGGAGACGGAATCTTCCCTTTAATTGCAGAAAATAGAAAAGACGGACTTATTGTTTCTGGATTCGGATTAGTAGTTGCTTTAGTTGTAGGTTATATAGCTTTATCCTTAGGATTCTAAGTCATCTAGAGTATTGTCACAATTAACAAATCAAATACTAATCTAATGAGTGCTTTTTATTCATTTGCTCCTAAAAAGAGCCATAAATTGTTGCGATGTTGGGTTGATGAGCTTAAGATTGATGTTAGAATCTCAAATCCAAGAAAAACAAAGTTAGGAGATTTTAAAGTTACAGGTAATCGGATGAGTATTTCTATCAATAATAATCTGAATAAATATTCATTTTTAATTACTTTAACTCATGAGTTAGCGCATGCTTTCGTATTTAAGAAATATCGAAATAGAGTAAAGCCGCATGCTAAAAGCTGGAAATTAACCTTTAGGTCTTTAATGCTAAACTTTCTAAGTCCTGATTATTTTCCAGAAGATATATTGAAAGTATTAAGTCTCCATATGATAAACCCCAAAGCATCTACTTCTACTGATTTGGATTTGGTCAAAGTATTAAGAAAATATGATCAAGTAGAGTCATTGATTTTGTCAGATTTAGCTCTCGGTGAGTGCTTCAGAACCACTAGTGGAAGGATTTTTATCAAAGGAGAGAAGATCAGGAAAAGATACAAGTGTGTTGAATGTAAAACAAATAAGATATATTTATTCTATCCTTTTGCAGAAGTGATTAAGACAAAATAAACTATAGTATTAATTGTTGTATTTTAGCGACCAATTTTATTGAAAAGATATTTCAAGATGAATAAAAACAATTATGCTGTAATAATGGCAGGAGGGATAGGATCAAGGTTTTGGCCAATAAGTCAAGCCACTCTCCCAAAACAATTTTTAGATATTCTAGGTGTGGGGGAGACATTAATACAGCAAACATTTAATCGTTTACAGAGAGTATGTCCTTCTGAGAACATATTAATTGTAACTAATAGAAAATATAAAACTCTGTGCTTGGAACAATTGCCAGGTGTAATTGAAGCTAATATCTTGTGCGAACCGGCTATGAGAAATACTGCTCCTTGTGTTGCTTATGCAGCTTTCAAAATTCAGAGTATGAATGAGAATGCTAATATGATAATTGCTGCATCTGATCATATGATTCTTAAAGAGGATGAGTTTGTAAGAGTTGTAAATGATTCATTGAAAGTAGTTGCTAATAATAATATTTTGTTAACTCTTGGCATTAACCCTTCACGTCCTGAAACAGGTTATGGATACATCCAATTTACATCTGAGCAATTAAATGATCATCAGAAGGTAATGAGAGTTAAGACTTTTACCGAGAAACCAGATCAAGAGCTGGCTCTTAATTTTTTAGATAGTGGTGATTTTTTATGGAATTCTGGAATTTTTGTTTGGAGCGCTAAATCAATAACTTTAGCGTATCGTAAACAGTTGCGTGATATGTATGATATCTTTGAAGAAGGGAAGCAATTTTACAATACGGATAAAGAAACGGAATTTATTGATAGAGTATTTGCTGGTTGTAAAAATATATCTATTGATTATGGAATCATGGAGAAATCAGATAATGTATATGTATATCCTGCTGATTTTGGCTGGAGCGATTTAGGAACTTGGGGATCTTTGTATACACATCTTACTCTTGATGACAATAGAAATGCAGTGCAAGGAAGCAATGTTTTGCTTTATGATTCATCAGATAATATTATTAAGGTTCCAGATGATAAGATAGTTGTAATGCATGGTATGAATGGATATATAGTTGTAGAAAATCAGGGGGTTTTACTTGTCTGTAGGAAAGAAAATGAACAACAAATAAAACAATTTGTTATAGATGTTAAAAAACAACAAAAGTTAAATTAATTAAGAAAAGGATTGTGCTTTTTCTCAGATCCTAAATTGGTAGAAGGACCGTGTCCGCAGAATATTTTAGTTTCATTGGGCAACGGAAGTAGTTTATTGTTTATACTTTGAATTAGGGTGTCATAATCTCCTCCAGGTAGATCAGTACGACCTATGCTTTTTTGAAAAATAACATCCCCTGCTATAATTAGATTATTTTTTTTGTTATAAAGACAGATATGTCCCGGAGAATGTCCCGGAGTGAATAGAATTTCAAAACTGCTTTTTCCAAAGGTAAGTATATCACCATCAGATAGATTTTTTTTTGGATAAGGAGACTCTTCATAATCTTCTAGACCATAGATCTTTCCAATTTCACTTGAATTCTCAAGTAGAGGTAATTCTGCTTTGTGTGAATATAATTCTATATTCCATTGCCTGCTTGCAAATTTATTTCCTAATATGTGATCAATATGGCAATGAGTGTTAATTAGTTTCACAGGTTTTAATTCTTTGCTAATTATAAAGTGCTTTAGTGTGTTTCTTTCCTCTTCAGTGTAGCATCCTGGATCGATAATAATACATTCTTTAGTCTCATCATAGATTACATAAGTATTCTCCTGGAAGAGATTGAATGTGAAGGATTTAATTTTCATGGTTTTTTCTTCTGCCTGCAAATGTATGTTAATTAGTGATTTAAAATTATATCTTTTTGTATGTCTTTACTGACAATTCCTTTTTTATATTTGTGTTATGAGTATCCCAACTGTTATAGTATTAATTATTATTGGTTTGTTAGCAGGATTACTAAGTGGTTTAGTAGGAGTCGGTGGTGGGATTTTGATGATTCCTCTGTTGGTTATTTTCTTAGGATTTACACAGCATCAGGCTCAGGGCACCGCATTATTTGCTATGTTACCACCTATTGGTATTTTGGCTGCGATTAATTATTACAAAGAAGGTTTCGTAAAATGGGAATATGCTGCTGTCATAGCACTTACTTTTGTGGTAGGAGGATATTTTGGATCTAAGCTATCTATTAATCTTCCAGATCAGATCGTTAGAAGATTTTTTGCTTTTGTAATGTTAATAGCTGCTATAAAAATTCTTTTTTCGAGATGATAAATAAGATTAAAGAAATAGCTGAGAATATTTTTGAAGATATTGTTCAAATTAGAAGGCAAATTCATAAAAACCCTGAACTTTCCTTTAATGAATATGAGACTTCTGCTTATATAAAATCTATCCTTAAAAGCTGGAGAATCCCTTATATTGAGGGCATTGCTGATACTGGCATAGTAGTTTTATTAGAAGGTAATAACTCAGCCTTAAAGACACTTGCTTTGCGCGCTGATTTTGATGCTTTGCCAATTATTGAAGAGAATGATGTAGAATATTGTTCCCAAAATAAAGGCATAATGCATGCATGTGGACATGATGTTCATACCGCAGCCTTATTAGGTGTGGTTAAAATATTAGATACTTTAAGTAAGGAATGGGAAGGAAGTATAAAATTTATTTTTCAGCCAGCTGAAGAGCAATATCCTGGAGGGGCTCAGCAAATGATCAAGGAAGGAGTATTAGAGAATCCAAAAGTTCAGAAAATGTTTGGACAGCATGTGTTTCCTGAATTAGAAGTAGGCAAGGTTGGTTTCTGTCCGGGAAAATATATGGCATCAGCTGATGAGATCCAAATAACTATTTCTGGATCTGGTGGTCATGCAGCCTTGCCAGAAACCTATAATAATCCTATTATTGCTGCAGCAAAATTGATTATTAGCTTAGAAGATCATTTCTTGCCTTGTAGTAATATTCCTGCTGTCTTTGCAATAGGTTTTGTAGAAGCAAATGGGTATTGTAATGTGATACCAGATAAAGTTGAGTTAAAAGGAACTTTTCGAACTATTGATGAAGATTATAGATGTTTAGCGCATATTCAAATGCAAGAGATTGCAAGTAAGATTGCGAACAAGTATAATCTTGATGTCCATTTTAAGATTCATAAAGGCTATCCTTCCTTGAATAATGATGAGGAATTAACAAGTCAAGCTATTACTTGTGCAAAAGAATACATGGGGAATGAGAATGTAGTAGATCTTTCCTTAAGAATGACAGCAGAAGATTTTGCATATTATTGCAATAAAGTTCCTTCTTGTTTCTATCGTCTAGGCACTGCTAATAATGCCAAAGGTATTACACATGGTTTGCACACTTCTCAATTTGACATTGATGAAGATGCTTTGAGAATTGGTATGGGTCTAATGGCGTATCTTGCTATTAAAAGCTAGTGTAATAATTTACTTCCTATTGATTGGAACTCTTCTGAAAAAGACCTTATTCTTTCTAACAATTCATTTGAGGAGATGTTATCTTCTTTAAAATCTTTCTTAGTAGCATAGACTACTCTTGGCAATTGAATCATTCTCCATTCATTCATGCATATTTGTGTCAGATGCATAGTAGACAAGTAGCTTCGCTCTCCACCTGCCGCACATAATATCCCATAGAATTTCCCAGTGGCTGCTGAAAAACAATTATCCAATAAAATTTTTAGAGAATCATTTATGCTATAGCAATGGACTCCCATGCCAATAATAATATTGTCTGTTTCTTCTATCTGTTTAGCTAAAGCTTTCATTTCATCAGTTACTTCATTATGTGTAGGCTGTATTTTCATATTTCTTGCATCTACAATTGTACAGTTAACTCCTTCAGAAGAGAGGATCTTTAAGACTTCATGGCATAGAATAAATGAGCGTGATCTTTTAGATAATGAGCTTGATAAAATTAAGGTCTTCATTTTTTAGTTTGCTACTTGAGAAATAAAGTCAATTCTTAAGAGTCGAATTTCATCATCATTAAATACTTCTTCTTCAAATTCTACTCTTGCTTCATCAAACGAGAATCCCTCTGTACTTTTAAAGAATTCATGGATATCATCTCGCTCTTCTTGATCCATAATATCTAATATGATATGACTAAGATTAAGACGAGTGCCTCCTTCAACAATTTCTTCCATTTCTTGTAGTAATTCATCAATAGATATCCCTTTGCCAGTTGCGATGTCATCTATCCCTATTTTCTTATCTAATGACTGAATGATATAGATTTTGTTTGATGACTTATTCGGGACAGTTCTAACAGTAAAGTCTTGAGGTCTTACAATATCATTTTCTTTTACATATTTACTAATGGTATCAATAAATCTCTCCCCATATTTGTTAGCTTTTCCAATTCCCACACCTTGTATTTTCGACATTTCTTCCATTGAAGTTGGGTATTGGTTTGCCATATCAATTAATGATGGTTCTGTAAAAATAATTGCTGGAGGAAGTTTGATCTCTTTAGCTAGCTTCTTTCTGATATCCTTCAAGATATTAAACAATATTTCATCTGCTGCTGCTCCTTTTTGCCCTGTAGATTTTGTTGATGTAGTTTCATCATAATTATGATCCTCCATTATTTCTAAACTATAAGGGTGTTTAATGAATTTTCTTCCTTTATCAGTTAATTTAAGAACACCATAGCTTTCAATTTCTTTTGTAAGTAATTGTTTGACATAAGCTTGGCGAATTACTGAATGCCAAAAATTTACGGATTTCTTATCTCCACTTCCAAAAATCCCCTCTAATTGGTGCATGTTCTGTTTTATAAGAGCATTACTCTCTCCCATCATTATTTTTGCTATTTCTTTTGGCTTGAATCTTTCATTTGCACCATCAACAACCTTTAATAATAGTTTTATGTAATTTTTCCCTTCAATTTTTATTTTAGGATCTTTACAATTGTCACACATTTTGTTGCAGTTTTTAGCATCAAATTCTTCCCCAAAATAATAAAGTAGGTACTTCCTTCTACATATAGAAGTTTCAGAGAAGGCAATAGTTTCCATAATAAGTAGACGACCAACTTCTTGCTCTGCGACAGGTTTGCCTTGTAAGAATTTTTCTAACTTTTCAATATCTTTATAATCATAATAAGTCATTAGATCACCCTTCCCCCCATCTCTTCCAGCTCTTCCAGTCTCTTGATAATATCCTTCTAAACTTTTAGGTATATCGTGATGAATTACAAATCTAATATCTGGCTTGTCAATTCCCATTCCGAAAGCAATCGTAGCTACTATAACATTACAGTCATCCATTAAGAATGCTTCTTGATGCTCGACTCTTTTTTTAGAGTCTAGTCCCGCATGATAAGGAAGGGCATTGATTCCATTAATTTGTAGGGTTTCGGATATTTCCTCCACTTTTTTTCTGCTTAAGCAGTAAACAACTCCTGACTCTCCTTTCCGGTTTTTGATATACTGAATTATCTGTTTCGCAACATCCTTTTTTGGTTGAATCTCATAAAAAAGATTACTTCTATTAAATGAATCAAGGAATAATCTTCCATCATTAATCTGAAGGTTCTTCATAATATCTTGTCTAACCTTAGGTGTTGCGGTAGCTGTAAGAGCAATAACAGGCGCACTGCCAATAGTGTCTATAATTTGTCTTAATTTTCTGTATTCTGGCCTAAAGTCATGTCCCCATTCAGAGATGCAGTGAGCCTCATCAATGCCATAAAAGGAAACTTTAGTAGCTTTAAAGAATTCGGTATTTTCAGTCTTCACTAATGATTCAGGAGCTACGTATAGTAGTTTAGTTTTTCCACTAGTGATGTCTTCTTTAACCTGTGCAGTCTGTGTTTTTGTTAATGAAGAGTTAAGTACATGAGCAATACTATCATCCTTATAATGACCTCTGAGCACATCAACTTGATTTTTCATAAGCGCAATGAGAGGAGAAACTATTATGGCACAACCATTTGAGATAAGTGCAGGTAGCTGATAGCACATTGATTTCCCTCCTCCAGTAGGCATAATGACCATTGAATCATTCCCCTCAAGAAGATTCTGGATTATTTCCTCCTGCTCTCCTCTAAAACTATTGTACCCAAAAATATCTCTAAGATTTTTGTGTAGTGTTTGTGATGAAATGCTCATTAATTGTAAAAATGTGATACTTTTGTTCTCAGTATACGAAAATACTATTTTATTTTATGAAATCCTCATCTGATATAAAAAAAAATGCGAAAGAAACAATCGCTATTGAGTTAGCCGCAATAGCAAAACTTGAGAGTAGTATTAATGATAATTTTGTAAGTGTTATTAATTTGATTCTTAGTGCACAAGGTCGCCTGATAGTTGCTGGGATAGGAAAGAGTGCTAATATTGCTAATAAGATGGTTGCTACTTTTAATTCTACAGGACAACCAGCTATTTTTTTACATGCAGCTGATGCAATACATGGTGATTTAGGAAATATTCAGAATGGGGATGTGGTAATTTGCATTTCAAAGAGCGGAAATACTCCTGAGGTTAAAGCACTTGTTCCTTTTATTAAAAGTATGGGCAATAAGATTATTGCATTAACAGGTAATACAAAATCTTTTTTAGCCAAAGAGTCTGATTTCACATTAGATGTCAGTGTAGAGCAAGAGGCATGTCCAAATAATTTAGCACCAACATCTTCAACTACTGCTCAATTAGTAATGGGAGATGCTATTGCCACTAGTCTATTAGCATGTAAAGATTTTTCAGATAAAGATTTTGCTCGTTTTCATCCAGGAGGAACTCTTGGGAAAAGGTTATATCTGAAAGTAGAGGATATTTTATCAGATGATAGCAGCCCTAAAGTTGATCATAATGCCACTATTAATGAAGTAATTATTGAGATCTCTCAGAAAAGATTAGGAGCCACGGCTGTATTCAGAGATGATAAACTAGAAGGAATTATTACCGATGGAGATTTGAGAAGGATGCTAGAAAAAGGAGATGCTTTCTCAGTTTTATTGGCAAAAGATATTATGAGTTCAAATCCAAAAACAATTTCAGTTAATAATTTAGCTTATGATGCACTACAGATTATGGAAGACAATAAGATTAGTCAAATAATTGTAAAGGACAAAGATATGTATATTGGGATTGTACATATACATGAAATACTAAAAGAGGGTATTCTATAATGAGTACTGATGACAAAGAAATGTCTTTCTTAGATCATCTGGAAATTTTTAGATGGCATTTAATACGATCAGCTATAGCTATATTATCTTTTGCAATTATTGCATTTATATTTAAGGATATTGTTTTTGATGTAATTCTTTTAGGTCCTAAATATATAGATTTCCCTACTTACAAAGCACTTTGTGCAATATCTCAATATTTAGGACTAGAAGATGCATTTTGCCTTAGAGAGTCTCCTTTTTCTTTAATGAATATAAGTATGAGTGGGCAGTTCTCTACTCATATTACTACTTCTATTTTTGCAGGTTTTATAGTAGCTTTTCCATATGTTTTTTGGGAGTTTTGGCGTTTTATTAGTCCTGCTTTACATGCAAATGAAACTAAGATGGCAAGAGGGATTGTATTCTTTAGTTCTGTTTTATTCCTGTTTGGTGTTTTGTTTGGATACTATGTGATCACTCCTTTATCTGTAAATTTTCTAGGTTCATATCAGGTAAGTAATACTGTTGCTAATCAGATTAGTTTAACTTCATTTGTATCTACAGTTACAACTGTTAGTTTTGCAACTGGAATAATTTTTGAGTTGCCTATATTGGTCTACTTTTTAACTAAGATCGGTTTGCTAACCCCTGAGTTCATGCGTGTTTATCGTAAACATGCAATAGTAGCAATACTTATTTTGGCAGCTATTATCACTCCTCCCGATGTTACTTCCCAAATTTTAGTATTATTACCTTTAATTGTACTTTATGAAATAAGTATAAGGATATCTGTAAAAGTTATTGCAAATCAAGAAAAGAAGAAATAATGATTCTAAGAGCTGATAATATTGTAAAGTGCTATGGAAAACGGGCAGTTGTAAATGGAGTTTCTGTTGAGGTAAAACAGGGAGAGATTGTTGGGCTTTTAGGCCCGAATGGAGCAGGTAAGACTACATCTTTTTACATGATGGTCGGTTTAGTCAAGGCAGATGCAGGAAATGTGTATTTAGATGATATAGATATAACCAAATTACCCATGTATAAGCGTGCTCAAATGGGTGTTGGGTATTTAGCGCAAGAGGCATCAGTATTTAGAACAATGAGTGTCGAAGATAATCTTTTGTCTGTATTAGAGATGGGCGATTTATCAAAAGAAGATCAGCATGAAAGATGTGAATCTTTATTAGATGAGTTTGGTCTACAGGCTGTTCGTAAAAACAAGGGAGGCTTGCTCTCAGGAGGAGAGAGAAGAAGAACTGAGATTGCACGAGCCTTAGCCACTAATCCTAAGTTTATACTACTAGATGAACCATTTGCAGGTGTTGATCCTATTGCTGTTGAAGATATTCAGCAGATAGTAGCTACATTGAAGGATAAGAATATCGGTATATTGATTACTGATCATAATGTACATGAGACCTTAGATATTACTGATAGAGCTTATCTTCTTTTTGAAGGGAAGATATTAAAACAGGGCATTGCAGAGGAACTTGCTTCAGATGAGCAGGTCCGAAAAGTCTATCTAGGCAAGAATTTCGAACTCAGAAAGTAATACATACCTATTAATTTAGATATAATTTATAATGTTTCTTTAAATAAAAAAGAGCAGGTTTTTAGGCCTGCTCTTTTAATTTTATTGGAGTATTAATTTCTTATTAATCACTCCCTCATTAGTTTCTATTTCTAAGAAGTATATGCCTTTTGCATTAGTAGTAAGATCAATCTGCTTAGTGTACTCTCCAATGTACTGTTGAAGGTCGTCACTTATAATCTCTTCTCCCACTACATTAAGTACTCTAACTCTTAAGTCTTGCACTCTCTCACTTGTAAAAGTGATGTTAAATACATCCTTACTTGGATTTGGATAGATAGCTAAGTTAGCAATAGCTTCTCCTCCTTCTATTCTTACAGTAGGTTGAGTCCAGTAAACAAGAGATGTCCATGTTAGAGACTTCCATGGGCCTCCATTTGGATCACAATAGGTTCTCGCTTGTCCTCTATAAGTCTCCCCTGGTGTTAAACCATTCTT
>MDSV01053769.1_pt1 | contig 12747 bp, 11 predicted proteins | sample 810851 | NCBI WGS metagenome assembly MDSV01 (sample SAMN05326640, study PRJNA326480) | marine metagenome | isolation source: seawater | place: Atlantic Ocean: North East | collected 2012 | reverse complement strand
TAGAGTACTCGTGGAAGGTCCTAGCAGGAAAAATCCAGAAGAATTCTGTGGAAGAACAACTCATAATTCGGTTGTAATCTTCCCTAAAGAAAATGCCGTAAAAGGTCAGTACTTGAACGTAAAAACTTCACGTTGTACGGCTAACACATTGTTTGGAGAAATTACTACAGAAGATTCTTACGCATGAACACAGCAGCCATAAAGCAGCGATTTGGAGTTATAGGAAATTGCCCCGCATTAGACAGGGCGATTTTTGTTGCTGCTCAAGTGGCACCTACTGATTTGAGCGTACTCATCCTAGGAGAAAGCGGTACGGGTAAGGAAAATATGCCTAGAATTGTACACCAGTTCAGTTCTAGAAAACACGGGAAGTATATTGCCGTAAACTGTGGAGCTATTCCAGAAGGAACTATAGATTCTGAATTGTTTGGTCACTTAAAAGGAGCCTTTACAGGAGCTACAGATTCTAGAAAAGGATACTTTGAAGAAGCGGATGGCGGCACAATTTTTCTCGACGAGGTAGCAGAATTGCCGATGACTACTCAAGTTAGATTGTTGAGAGTTTTAGAAACAGGAGAATTCATGAAAGTGGGCTCTTCGCAAACCCAAAAAACTGACGTCAGAGTTGTAGCAGCTACAAACGTAGATTTCCAGGAAGCGTTCGATAAAGGTAAGTTCAGAGAAGATCTTTATTACAGACTTAACCAAATTCCTATTAACATGCCACCTCTCAGAGAAAGAGCGGGTGATATCCATCTTTTATATAGAAAATTCACTACTGATTTTAGTGAAATGCATAGGATGCCGCCATTGTCTCTAACGCCTGATGCAATTAACGTCTTAGAAAATTATTCCTGGCCTGGTAACATTAGACAGTTAAAGCATATTACTGAGCAGATGTCTATTCTTGAAACTGAAAGAAGGGTCGATTCGGACACAATTATAAGCTATCTCCCAGAAAATCACGGCTCGAGATTGCCAGTTAGAATTACCACTGGTAGTGACGGATTTGAGCCAGGTAAAGCTGGTTCGAATGAAAAGGAAATGCTATATAAAGTACTATTCGACATGAAGGCTGAGCTTGATGATTTAAAGAATGTTGTTGTGGGAATAATGAATAACGGAGGTGCGATTTCTAAGGATGATCAAGCTAAAGTCCAAAGGGTATTCTCTGATTCAGTTTCCGGCTCCAACCTGCCTGTAAGATTATCCAATCCCAACGATCATGACATCCATGTAGTAGAAATTCAATCTAGTCTATCACTTATAGACTCTGAACGTGAATTGATAATTAAGGCTCTTGATAAGCATAAGAATAAAAGAAAGCTCGCTGCAGCTGAATTAGGAATTTCAGAGAGAACTCTTTACAGAAAAATTAAAGAATACGATTTGAAATGATGCAGTCACGGAAACACTTACTTTTCTTTTTAACGATTCTTGTCGTGAACTCTTGTGGGATTTATTCACCCTATGGTGCTTCAACATTAGGAGCGTCAAGTTTTTCAGTTAAGTATTTTGAAGCAGTTCACCCTCTTGTAACGGCTTCTACTTCAATTACTATTTCTGAGGCTCTTATTGACAGAGTTCAAAGACAGTCTACACTTCAGTTGGTAGACAGTGAAGGAGAGTTAAAGTATGAAGGAAAGGTGATTGGTTGGACAATGCAGCCCATCAATGTTCAAGGAAATGAGCAAGCAGGAGCGAATCGAATCACTGTTACTGTAGATGTTACTTTTACAAACACAATTGATGAAAAACTAAGTTTTCAGAGGAAATTCAATAGATTTTTTGATCTTCCAAGTACTCAGGATATCCATTCAAATACGGATGTTGTAGTTAAGGAAATTTCAGCTCTGCTTTCTCAAGATATTTTTAACGCAAGCCTTGGTAATTGGTAGAATGAATGTAGAAAAACTCAACCAATTAATGTCTCTTGACAATGCCTCTTTGGCAGAGGTTAGGGATGAAATTGTCCAGCTCGTTAATCAATACCCATACAGTGGCCCATTCCGTATGCTATTAGCAAAAGCTTCTAAAGAAGCCGGACACTTGAATCAAAGAGAAGATTTATTAGCTGCAGCTGCACATTGCACCTCTAGAAAGGCTCTTTTCGATATTATGTTTTCTGACAATTTTATTGAGAAAGCAAAGATGATACACAAGGAAATCGAAGCTCTTGAAGATGTTGATGAAGATGAGCTAATTTCTCTTATTTGGCACCCCAATGAAGGGTCTAATGAACAGCCAAAAGAAGAAAATCATGAGATAAAATCCCAAGAGCGTGAAGAAATAGTTGAAGCGATTTCATTAATTATTGAAGGAAAGTCTGAAGAAATTTTTGAGCCAACTGAGGAGGAGTCTTTAAATAAAACTGAAGTTGAATCAGACGAACTTCAAATGAGGGAAGTTGGTAAAGCAGACTCATTGTTTGGTAAGTGGCTTACGGAAAGGGCAAGTGCTATAGATTTTGGAGAGTCAAAAAAGAATGAAGCAATTATAGAGCGTGGTTCTTCTGCATTAATTGACGCATTTTTGTCTAAAAATAACCCTCAAATTGGTAAGGTACGTGATGTTACTAATTCAGTAGAAGAATGGGCAAGCAAAGGTCTTGAGGAAAATGAAGATTTGGTCACTGAAACTATGGCAAAACTGTATGCTAAGCAGGGACAAATTGGTCGCGCTAGAAAAGCATTTAAGCTTTTGGCCTTGAAATACCCTGATAAAAGTGTTTACTTTGCAGCCCAGCTTAAAAAGCTAATTAAAAAATAGAATCATTATGGGAACATTTTTAACCGTTGTAATCTTAATCATTTGCTTTCTTCTTGGAGCTGTAATTTTAGTTCAAAATCCTAAGGGAGGTGGCTTAGCATCAGGCTACACTGGAGGATCACAACTTGGAGGCGTTCAGCGTACGACTAATTTTCTTGAGAAGAGCACTTGGTATTTAGTAGTTGCACTTTTTGTAGCTTGTATTTTAGCAGGTGTTACAAACGGAACCTCTAAGATGAATGTGGGTATAGATGATTCAATTATACCGGATTCTACCATTCCAGTTCAAGGCGACGCAACTCCAACTGAAGATGTAGAAGAGACTTTTGAAACTACAGAGGAATAATTGTCACCCTTTTTGTCAAAATTTCATTTGTCATTTAGATTGCATGACTTTTTGTCGCGTGATAAAGTTTTGGCATAAAATTAGACTTAAACAAGTAATAACAATAAATAAAAATGTCAATGAAAATTAGACCTTTAGCAGATAGAGTGCTAATCGAGCCTGCTGCGGCAGAGACAACAACGTCAAGTGGAATTATTATTCCAGATAATGCACAAGAAAAGCCTCAAAGAGGAACTGTAGTAGCTGTGGGTCCTGGAAAGAAGGACGAGCCTACAACAGTAAAAATTGGAGACACTGTTTTATACGGAAAGTACTCGGGTACTGATTTAAACTTAGACGGTGTTGATTACATGATTATGAAAGAAACAGACATTCTAGCAATAATATAAAAATGGCAAAAAATATTCAATTCAATAGCGAATCTAGATCAGCACTTAAAAGTGGTGTTGACGCACTAGCAAATGCAGTTAAGGTTACACTAGGACCTAAGGGTAGAAATGTTGTAATCGATAGAAAATTTGGCGCACCAAATATTACCAAGGATGGTGTGTCTGTAGCAAAGGAAATTGAGCTTCAGGATGCAGTGGAAAACATGGGAGCTCAAATGGTTAAAGAGGTTGCAAGTAAGACGGCTGATGTAGCCGGTGACGGTACAACCACAGCAACCGTTCTTGCTCAGGCTTTAATCGCAGAGGGTATGCGCAATGTCGCTTCTGGCGCTAATCCCATGGATTTAAAGCGAGGAATGGATAAGGCGTCATCTGCTATCGTTTCTGAGCTTGAGAAAATGAGCAAAGAAGTCGGGTCGGATAACTCAAAAATTGAACAGGTTGCTACTATTTCTGCAAACAACGACAACAATATAGGGGCTCTAATAGCTGAGGCTATGAAGACGGTTGGAAACGAGGGAGTAATTACAGTTGAGGAGGCAAAGGGTATGGACACTACAGTTACCACTGTTGAAGGAATGCAATTCGATAGAGGATATTTAAGTCCATATTTTGTGACTAATCCAGAAAAAATGGAGTCGGATTTAGATAACCCTTACATCTTAATTTTCGATAAGAAAATTAGCAACATGAAGGATCTCCTTCCTGTTCTTGAACAAACTGCTCAAAGTGGACGGCCTCTTATAATTATAGCAGAAGATGTAGACGGGGAAGCGCTTGCAACTCTTGTTGTAAATAAGATTCGAGGATCACTAAAAATTGCAGCAGTTAAGGCTCCAGGTTTTGGAGATAGACGTAAGGAAATGTTGAAGGATATTGCTGTTTTAACTGGCGGTCAGGTTATTTCTGAAGAAACTGGTCTTAAGCTTGAGAATACTTCTGTTGCTGATTTGGGTTCTGCAGAAAAAATTACGATTAATAAGGATAATACAACTATTGTAAATGGATCTGGAGATAAGGGCGCTATCGAGTCTAGAATAGGACAAATTAAAGCCCAAATCGAAACAACTACGTCTGATTATGATAAAGAGAAGTTACAAGAACGTCTTGCAAAGCTTAGCGGAGGTGTTGCCGTACTTTATGTTGGGGCAGCTACAGAAGTTGAGATGAAGGAGAAGAAAGATAGAGTGGACGATGCGCTTCACGCTACAAGAGCGGCAGTTGAAGAGGGAATCGTTCCTGGTGGCGGTACAGCTTACATTAGAGCGGCATCAAATTTAAATGAACTTGAAGGTGAAAATGCAGATGAAACCACTGGAATTAAGATTGTTCTTAGAGCAGTTGAAGAGCCACTTCGTCAAATCGTTTCTAACGCAGGTGGTGAAGGTGCAGTAGTAGTAAACGCAGTTAAGGAAGGGACAGACGACTTTGGTTACAATGCAAGGACTGAAGTGTTTGAAAACTTATTAGAAGCAGGTGTAATTGATCCGACTAAAGTGTCTAGAGTTGCCCTTGAAAATGCCATTTCTGTTTCAGGAATGATGCTTACTACGGAGTGTGTAATTTCTGATATTGAAGAAGAAGGAGCAGCAGTTCCTCCAGCAATGCCTGGTGGAATGGGTGGTATGATGTAATATACAGCATGTCAATTACAATTGATCATGTAACAAAAGTTTTTGAAAAGCAGGCTGCTCTTAGTGATGTTAGTCTGGATGTTCCATCTCGACAAGTATTAGGCTTGCTGGGGCCTAATGGCGCTGGCAAGTCTACTCTTATGCGTTTGATTTGCGGATACCTTCCACCAAATTCTGGCGTGATAAAAGTTTGCGGTTTCGATGTCGATATACAACCTCTTGAAGCAAAATCTAGAATAGGCTACTTACCTGAAAGTAACCCTCTTCCAGATGACATGTATATCAGAGAGTACCTAAAATTCGTAGCAGGTATCTACAATCTTAAAAACGTGGATTCAGTTGTTGAGGAGGTTATTAATCAAGTGGTATTAGGGCCTGAAGTACACAAGAAAATAGGCCAACTCTCAAAAGGATACAGACAAAGAGTGGGGTTAGCTGCAACTATTATTCATAGGCCTGATGTTTTGATTTTAGATGAGCCTACCTCAGGATTAGATCCAAACCAATTAGTTGAGATCAGAGCTCTAATCAAGTCTATTGGAAGTGAAAGAACAGTTATGTTGAGTACTCACATTATGCAAGAAGTTGAAGCTATGTGTGATAGAGTAGTGATGATAAAAAAGGGGAAAATTGTAGCTGATGAGAACCTAGAAAAGTTTGTCATTAATAAAGGCGGGTTGGAAGAGGCATTTAAAAAGCTTACGTCGTGACTGGTGTAAAAGATTTGGGCCTGGTTTTTCGTTCTACCGGGTCATGGTATGATGTCCAAGATTGTTCAGGAGAGACTTTAAAATGTAATCTTAAAGGTAAAATCAGGCTTGAGGGGTTAAGATCAACAAATCCCATCGCTGTAGGCGATATTGTTGAATTTGAAAGAAATTCTGATGGTTCTGGTACAATTAAAAAGATTCAGAAAAGGAAAAATTTCATTGCTAGAAAGTCAGTTAATCTTTCAAAGGAAAGTCATATAGTAGCATCGAATTTGGATAGAGCATTCCTGATAGTTACAATTTCTTCTCCCCATACTTCATCAGGATTCATTGATAGGTTTCTGGTGACAGCAGAGGCTTATGGAATTCCGACTACTATCGTTTTTAATAAAATCGATTTGCTAAAGGATGATGTTGAAGACGCAGAGCGCCAAAAAGAACTACAGTCTATTTATTCAGATGCTGGATATCAAACAATGAAGGTGTCTGCAAAAACAGGAGAGGGAATAGATGAATTAAGGAAGTCATTAAATAAAGGTATAAATCTTCTTTCAGGGAATAGTGGAGTAGGAAAAAGCACCATCATTAATGAGATAATTCTAGGTTTAAATCTTAAGACTGGAGAGATAAGTGATTCTCACTTAAAGGGAAAGCATACCACAACTTTTGCGGAAATGTTCGAAGTGCCTGGAGGTGGTTTTATAATTGATACGCCTGGGATTAAGGGGTTTGGGTTTGTGACAATTGAAAAAGCAACTCTTAACCATTATTTTCCAGAAATGTTCAGCCTTTTAGATGGGTGTAAGTTTAACAATTGCGTTCACATAGGCGAGCCTAATTGCGCTGTAAAAAATGCTCTTGAGCAAGGAGAGGTAAGTAAAGAGAGGTATTTAAACTATCTAGAGATGTACGAGACTTTTGAAGAAGGTCCGTACAGATAGTTAAACTCTTGAAGTGTAGAGTCCGTGGACTCTTAAGTCCTTAGAATTGTATTCAATTCTTTTATTAGTATTGAGGTCATAAACGTCAATACCCACTGACCTTAGAATTGCATCACCCGCTGCGCAATCCCATTCCATGTACGTCCCTGTTCGTGCGTGAATTTCTGCTCTACCCATAGCTAGTTCGCAAAATTTCAATGACCCACTAACTGGTCTTGTGACTACGTCTGTTGATTTTATCCAAGGGGGACAAAGCTTGGAAATAGGTGCAGTCTCAAGCCAAGAAGTAACGATAGTATATGGCTTTGTTGCTTCAGTGTTTGAGCTGATTTTGATGTTTCTCGAATTGGATCCGTTTAGTTGACTCAATGAAAATCCAGATCCAAGCAAGCCCTTGTAAATGGTGTTGTTTAGCGGGTCAGCAACCACGCCTAAGATTGGTCCGGTTTTATCACAGAGGGCAATGTTTATAGCAAACCCACTTCTGTTTGAAAGGAAACTTTCAGTACCGTCTAGAGGGTCGACAAGCCAATAATATTCCCAAGCCTTTCTTTCCTTGTAATTTGGGATGGATGCTTCTTCGCTGATAATTGGGATAGCTAAGTGTTCCAGGGCAGAGGCGATTGCTTTTTGGGATTGATAATCTGCGTCAGAAACAAGAGAGCCATCTTTTTTTGACTCAATATTGAGGTCTTCATCTGACTCAGAAATTGCAGTGAGAAGAACCCTAGAAGCAGCACCTGCAGCTTCTTCTGCTTTTAAAGCACATTCTTCTATGAATTTTTGAGTCATCATTTGACGAATATAACTACCTTTGCTTTGATGCAGGGGTGCCGCAAGGCTGAGATTATACCCTTTGAACCTGCCCCAATGGGGAGATGGAAGTTGTCTAATTAAAGTATGCCTATCTATGTAGTGCTCCCGCGTCCAAAATAATAATTTTTTAAATAATGCGACGCATAATTTTATTCTCGCTTCTTTTTGTGCCGGCTTTTCTTAAAGCCCAAGTCGACTCGGTTAATGTTTTAAAGCCAGCAGCTGTAAAGGCTGTTACTTCTGACGAAAGATCACCATTCGCACATACTGATATTACTAAACAGGATATTCAGGACAGAGATGCAGCTCAAGATCTTCCGTTCTTGATTCGTTTTGCTCCCTCAGTAGTAGTAACATCTGACGCAGGTAACGGTATTGGTTATACTGGTATGCGTCTGAGAGGCATTGATGCAACTCGTGTGAATGTTACTATTAATGGAGTTCCATTAAATGATGCTGAATCTCACGGAGTTTGGTGGGTGGATCTTCCTGACCTAGGAAGCAGCGTTAGTGACCTCCAGATTAGCCGTGGTGTTGGTACAAGTACTAACGGACCTGGTGCATTCGGTGGTTCTGTAGCTATTAATACTCTGGGTAAAACTACAGAGCAAGGCATCAGTGCTAAGCTTGGTGGTGGTTCGTTTAACTCTCAAAGAATGTCTGTTATATGGAATACTGGCATCTTCAATGATGGTTGGTCTTTCGAGGGCAGAGCTTCTCAAATTACTTCTGACGGTTATATGAACAGAGCGTCATCAGAGCTATTCTCTGTTTACGGATCTCTTGCTAAGCGTTGGGATTCAGGTAAGGTTACTCTTACTCAGATGAACGGTACAGAGCGTACTTACCAGTCTTGGTTCGGAGTTCCAATGATTGCTACTGATACTTCTGCAACAGACCAAGACATTCTTGATTGGGCAGCTTGGAGCTGGGAGTACGGCTTTGGTTCTGATACAACTCGAGTGAACGATCTAATTGCGAACCGTCGTCAACACAACTACTACAACTACGAAAACGAAGTAGACGACTACACTCAGAACCACACTCAGCTTCACCTTGAGCAGAGAGTAGGAAATACTCACATCGGTGTTGCTGTATTCCAAACTCTAGGTGCTGGTTTCTTCGAGCAGTACAGAGTTGATGATGCATTTGCAGACTATGGTCTTCTTGATATCACGGTAAATGACACAACAACAATTTCTTCTACTGATTTCATTCGTCGTAGATGGCTTGACAACACGCTTAGAGGCGGTTTGTTCAACTTGAGTAGATCATACGATAACCTAGAAGTTGACTTTGGTGGGATGTTATCATTCTACGAGGGAGATCACTTTGGTCGTATTATTTCTGCTGATACTCTACCAACTTTTGCTCTAGATTCTACAGAATTATTCTACCCTAATTACAAGTACTACTCTTCTACAGGATTTAAAGATGATTTAAGTTTCTACACGAAGTTGGCTTACTCGCCTACTGAAAAAATCAGAATTCAAGCTGAGGCACAGTTTCGTAGAGTGAACTACAACACTGAAGGTTTAGATTCAGACAGACAAGAGATTTCAGTAAGCGATACTCTAAACTTCTTCAACCCTAAGTTTGGTTTTGATTACCTAGTATCTAAAAATAGCAGATTCTACTCTTCTATTGCAATAGCAAATAGAGAGCCATCAAGAAGCAATTATCTAGATGCGCCTAACTCATCTGAGGTTCTTCCAGAACAACTTACTGATATTGAAGTTGGGTATCAGATTGCACGCCCAAATTGGGCGCTTGAGTTAGGTCTTTACCACATGGATTACACTAACCAGCTAATTCCCACAGGTACTATTAGTGACGTGGGTGCAGTAGTAAAGATGAATGTTGCTGAGTCTTACCGTCAGGGTATTGAACTTCAGGCTGGTGTTCAAGTTTTTGACTTCCTTACTTGGCAGGGTAACTTAACTCTATCGAACAATAAGATAGTTGACTTCATTGAGGTTAAAGCATATGAAGACACTACTGGAGCATGGATTGAAGAAGCAATTCTTCAAGATGAAACAGACATTGCATTCTCTCCATCATTTATTGGTGCTAGTGTGTTGACATTTGACGTTTGGAATGGAACTCTTAAGTCAAACAGCAAGCTTGACGTAGACTTTGAAATCGCATCTAAGTATGTTGGAAAGCAATACATGGATAACACTTCAAGCGATGAAAAGTCTCTACCTTCTTACTTAGTTCATGATGCGATTATCCGTGCGTCTATGGTAAGTGGTGATAAAGAGTACACCTTAAGCTTATTCGCAAACAACATCCTAAACCATATGTACAGCGCGAATGGTTGGACTTATAGCTACTGGACTGAACAGGACACAAGAATTGACGAAAACTATGTTTACCCACAAGCGGGAAGAAACGGATTCGTTAGTCTTAGCGTGAACTTCTAAGAATTAGAAGTAAATTAGAATTGTGAATGGGCTGGCCTTGTGCTGGCCCATTTTTTTATGCTTAAACCTTTTCTGAGGAAGTAGAAATTTTTGAAGCAATCTCTTCTACAATTTCTGAGTGTCTCATAACGTGGCCGCTATTTACTACGTGAAAATTGACGCTCTCGCAATTCATGCGACTTAGCTCGGATTTAAGCCCCAATGCCCAGTTTGCAGGAATGATTTTATCCTTCTCCCCCAGGACTATGTGAGAATTAGTCTTAGAAAGTGCACTTGATAATTCTTTAAGGTTAGGCCAAAACCTCTTATGACCAGTCCAGCTGTAGGATACTCGTTTTCTTATACTGGGACTATCTGTGTGGTATCTCCCAAAATGGTGCTTATGTCCAGAAATGATGTTCACCTTGTACAGGGTATCAATGATTTTTCTGTTTGTGCGAGGGAATCTATCGACTAGACTCCAGAACCATCTGCCAAGCCATGTGTGAACCACAAATCTGTAAAGAAACCCCTTCCTAATGCCGTCGGGAGCAAGAACAATGATTCTAGAAAATGAGGTAGGGTTAAGACACAGGATTTTAAAGGCAATCCTAGCTCCTAAAGAGTATCCTAGAAGTTCAGTTTTCTTAAATGATCCAAATAATTCACGTGCTTTTGAATTTAGGGTCTTTAGTAAAAAATCAGGGTCTAACTGTGAATCTATCTGAAGAGGTTCAAGCGGCCTACTTTCTCCGTGGTGAAGGAGGTTAATTGAGAGCAGTGAAGTGTTGTCGTCGTAGAAAGGCATAAAGTTTTCCATCTCTTCGGCGTTTTTGTCAAATCCATGAAAAGCAATTGAGACTGTTTGATTATGTCCGCTTTTTGCAGGTACAGCCCATCCTTCAAATCTCCAATTTGAGTCGTCCCAAACGACTTTGTGACCTTTACTCATTTAGCTAAGGTCGTAAATTGTGAAGAAGTGTGGAAAAAGTGAATAAGTAAGTTGAAGAAATAGGCTAAATGATGTACTAACTTTGCGCCGGTTAATTGCATATGTAACCGGCAAATTTTGATCGAAATTTTCGTGAGTAAGTTGCCGGATAAAAAAAAAATGCCCAAAGATTCGAGCATTAAGTCTGTACTGATTATTGGTAGTGGTCCTATCGTCATTGGCCAAGCATGTGAGTTTGATTACAGTGGATCTCAAGCGTCAAAGTCGCTAAGGGAAGAAGGTGTTGAGGTAACTCTTATCAATTCTAACCCTGCAACCATTATGACTGACCCAGTTATGGCGGATAATGTGTACTTAGAACCTCTTGAGCCTGAATCAATTGATAAGATTCTGGAAAAGCATCCTAATATTGATTCGGTTCTTCCTACTATGGGAGGTCAGACGGCCTTGAATCTTGCAATCAAATGTGACGAACTGGGAGTTTGGGAGAGACATAACGTTAAGATGATTGGCGTTAATATCGATGCGATTGATATTACAGAGAACAGAGAGGCGTTCAGGCTCCTTATGGGAGATATAGGAGTCCCAATGGCTCCGCAAGCTGCAGCTAAGAGTTTCTTAGAGGGTAAGGAAGTCGCTCAAACATTCGGGTTTCCACTTTGCGTTAGAGCTAGTTACACTCTAGGTGGAACAGGAGCTGCTGTAGTATACAATCAAGAAGAATTTGAGAAAAAGCTAACGGACGGTCTTCATATCTCACCTATTCACGAGGTAATGATTGATAAGGCACTCTTAGGATGGAAGGAGTATGAGTTAGAGCTTTTAAGAGATTCAAACGGCAACGTAACGATTGTTTGTTCTATCGAGAATATGGACCCAATGGGAATACACACTGGTGATTCGATTACTGTTGCACCTGCAATGACCCTAAGTGATACTACGTTCCAAGCAATGCGTGACATGGCGATTCACATGATGCGTAACATCGGCGACTTCGCTGGTGGATGTAACGTGCAATTCGCTGTTTCTCCTGATGAAAAAGAAGACATTATCGCAATTGAGATTAATCCACGTGTTAGTCGTTCGTCGGCTCTTGCTTCTAAAGCTACTGGTTATCCAATTGCTAAAATTGCTGCTAAGCTAGCAATTGGATACCACCTTGACGAACTTAAGAATACAATTACAGGAACTACTTCTGCTATGTTCGAGCCGACTCTAGACTACGTAGTAGTTAAGGTGCCTCGTTGGAATTTCGATAAGTTCAAGGGTTCTGATAGACAGCTAGGTCTTCAGATGAAGTCGGTTGGTGAGGTGATGGCAATTGGCAGGTCTTTTCAGGAAGCACTTCAGAAAGCTTGTCAATCACTTGAGATAGGAAGAAACGGTCTTGGAGCTGACGGAAGGGAGCTTAAGGATAAAGACGCTATCATGGATAGCTTGAGCAATCCGTCATGGAACAGGTTATTCCACGTTTACGATGCGTTTAAGCTAGGGTTACCATTCAATAAGATTCACATGTCGACGATGATGGATCCTTGGTTCCTTCGCCAAATTGAGGAATTAGTTTTATTAGAAAAAGATCTAGAGCATGAAACTATCGAGTCAATTTCTCGTGATCTTCTAATGGAAGCAAAGAGAAAGGGATATGCAGATAGACAGATTGCTCACCTTCTTAACTGTCTTGAGAGCAAGGTGCATGAAAGAAGACATGCTGAAGGTATAACTAGAGTTTACAAGCTTGTTGATACATGTGCAGCTGAGTTCCCTGCAGTTACTCCTTACTAC
>MDSV01232629.1_pt1 | contig 12748 bp, 4 predicted proteins | sample 810851 | NCBI WGS metagenome assembly MDSV01 (sample SAMN05326640, study PRJNA326480) | marine metagenome | isolation source: seawater | place: Atlantic Ocean: North East | collected 2012 | reverse complement strand
GTCCCGGGGACCTGCCTCCGAGACGCGGCCGCGCGTGGAACCCGGGCGCGGGCCCGAGGCCCGAGCGGGAGGGCGGCGGCGGCGGCGGCGATGGGGAGAGCCAGCGACTGAGCAACGTGTGGCACGAGGCGTCGGATACCCTGGCCCTCCCCTCGAAAGCGGCGAAGAACGCCAAGGAGTTGCCCCAGAAGGACATCGACGCCAAGGAGAGCGTCGCGATCAAGGCGCTGGAGGAACGCACCGCACACTACGAGAAGCAGAGCGCGCGCGCGGGAAGCGCGGATTCCAAGTGGCTGTCTCTCGTGCGCACCTCCGGTACCGCCGCCGATAAAATCGCCGCCGCGACTGTGCTGGCGCAGGAGGATCCGGTGGCGAACCTGAAATCGCTGGAGCACCTCCTGGCGCTCCTCGAAAAAGCCAGGGTCAAGGGAGGAAAGCGGGGCGCGGTTCAAGCCGTGGGCGCGCTCGTTGAGCTCTTCCGCGACAACTTGTTGCCGCCCGACCGGAAACTCAAGTACTTCTCCGAGCAGCCCCTCGGCACGTCCGGCGACGCCCCGAACGAGCGCAAGAGGCTTCTGTACTGGCACGTCGAGGATCTGGTGAAGCGCGCGTACGCGCGGTTCGTCAACGCGCTGGACGCGTGCTCGAGAGACCCGTTACCGGTACTCAAGGAGAAGAGCGTCAAAGCCGCCTTCGAGCTCCTGAAGAGCCGCCCCGAGAACGAGCGCGCGTTGCTGGCGGTGCTGGTAAACAAGCTGGGCGACCCGCAGAGGCGGACCGCGAGCAACGCCGCGCATCTACTCCTCGAGCTGGTGTCAAAAGAGCACCCCGCGATGAAGCGCGTCGTGGCGAGGGAGGTGGAGACGTTCTGTTTCCGCAAAGGCGTAGGTCTCAAGGCGCAGTACTATGCTGCGGTGCTTCTCAACCAGTTCCCGCTGTCGCACGCCGGGGACGGCGAGAGGCTCGCCGCGCAGCTCGTGGAGTTTTACTTCGCGCTGTTCCAGGCCCTGCACAAGCGGAGCAGGGAGGCGCTGGAGAGCGGGCAGAGGCAGGGCGGGGAGGCGAGCGACAAGAAGAGCGCGAGCGACAAGAAGAGCAGGTGGCGCGACGGCGCGGCGAAGGGCGGCCGCGGCGGAAGGGGCGGCAGAGGCGGCAGAGGCGGCAGAAGCGGCGGCGGCGGAGGCGGCAGAGGCGGAACCGCTCGCCCGGGCGGAAAAACCGGAGGAATCGTGCATAAGGGCATCGCGCGCGCACCTCCCACACCGATGGGCGCCGGCGTGGACGCGCGCGTCGTGTCCGCGCTCCTCACCGGGATCAACCGCGCGTTTCCGTACGTGGACGGGGACGCCGTGGAGCCGCTGGTTGAAAAAGTGTCGCCGGCGCTCTTCGCCATCGCGCACTCGCCCAACCTGGGCGGCGCGCTCCAGGCGCTCGCGCTCCTGCTGCAGCTGCTGAGCGCGCGCGCAGCCGTCTCCGACCGCTTCTACCGCGCGCTCTACGCCGTGCTGCTGCACCCGGGCGCGCCCCGGGGCAGCTCGGCGGCGGCGGGCCAGCTGCTCAGCCTCACCTTCCGGTCGCTCAAGGACGACCCGCGGCCGTCGCGCGCCGCGGCGGTGGTGAAGCGGCTTCTGCAGGTGGCCGCGCACGCGCCCGCGCCGTTCGCGTGCGGCGCGCTCATGCTGGTCTCCGAGTTCCTCAAGCAGAAGCCCTCGCACTGGGACGCCGTGCGGCAGCCGCGCGAGGGCGAGGACGACGACGACGTCGAGCGCTTTGTCGACGCCGATGACGACGACGACGCGTTTGACGACGACGAGAAGACGCGCGTCTCGGAAAAGCGTCGGGAACAAGACGCTGACGCCGACGCCGACTCCGACTCCGGCGATCGCGACGCCGGTGGACGCGAAGCGCACGACGACGAAGCTTCGATGCGCGAGCGAGCCGGCGATCGCGCGAAGCGGGACGCGTCTCGGCGGTACGACATGTCCAAGCGCGACCCTTTGTACGCGCGTGCGGAGGCGTCTTGCTGGTGGGAGCTTTCGCTTTTGGAGCGCAACGTGCACCCCTCGGTGGCGGCGATGGCGCGGTCGCTGCTCGGGGGTTTCTCCGTGGAGTACAGCGGCGACCCGCTGGCGGACATGACCCTGGCGTCCTTCCTGGACAAGTGGCTCCAGAAGAAGCCCAAGCGCCTGAAGCAGAGCAAGGGCGGGAGCCAGACGATGATGAAGCGGCGCGACGCGTCTGGAGGCGTCGAGGCGGCGGCGCCCGGCACGCCGGAGTTCGCCGCGCTCGCCGAGAACGAGGTGGACCCCTCTGAGGTGTTCTTCCACCGGTACTACAGCGCGCGCGCGGAGGGCGCGGTTGAAAAGAAGAAGAAGAAGGAGAAGGGTTCGCAAGAAGGGGAGGAGGGCGACGACGACTCGGCATCCGACGACGACGACGCCGTCGCCGAGCACCGCAAGAAAAAGGCTGAGCGCGCCGGCATCGAGGGCTTCGACGCCGAGGACGACGAGGCGGACAGCGACGCGGAGGATGTCGACCTCGGCGACTTCGAGGACGACGACAGCGATGCCGAGGGTGACGAAAAGCGAAAAGCGGGTTTCGGTATCGAGGCGAGCGGCATCGACCCCAAGACGGCGGGGTTCGGCGACTACGACTCGGACGAGGACGCCGCCGCCGACCGCGAGGAGCGCAGGGAGGAGGAAGCGGCGGACGCGGACGCCTACCGTTACGACGCGCTGGTCGACGCGTACGGCGAGAAGCCTGGGTACCTGCGCAGGCAGATGGAGGCCGCGGCGCTCGCGGATGCGGAGACCAGGGCGGGGGAGGACTCTGATTCCGGGCGTTCCGAGCCCGAGGAGGAGGACGACGGCGTGAAGGTGTGGGAGTACGAGGGGAGCGGGTCGGAGGAGACGGCGGTTTCCGGGGAGGACGCGTCAGACGACGACGACGCTTCCTCCGACGACGGCGACGACGAACCCCTCGAAGACGCGCCGGAAGCGTCGGACTCGGATCCTGCGGTGACGCTGACCGCCGCGGCTCCCCGCGGCGGCGGCAAGGGCGGGGCTGATGCGTTCGCGTCCCTGGACGACTACCAGGCGATGATCGACGCCGACTTCGCCGAGCACCCGCCGGCGAGGTCGGATGACGAGGATGACGGCGCGGACGCGGAGGAGGAGGAGAAGAGGTCCTCCGCGAAGAAGAAGCGCCGCGCGCCGGGCGCGGGAGAGCCGGCGAGCGCCAAGAAGAGCAAAAAGGCGTCGCCCGCGCTGACGCGCGCCGCCGCCGCGAGACGGAGGAAGTAGTCTGATCTGATGACGTGAAAGACGGGACTCCTGAAACGCGGGTGACGCGTAGCTAGTAACGTTCGCGGCGCCTCCGCCAGCGTTTTTTCGTCACCGCGGCTCGCCGCGCGTAGACTACTACCTTCTCGTACTACCGTACTGGCTTTCTAACTACCTACAGACTACGTTACTTCTGATACCCACACCGACGTCGCAATGACGCCGTCGCCTCGTATCGTTCCTCGCTCTCGCCACTAAGCCTTGTCCGCTCCGACCATCCTCAGCATGAACTGCGCGCCCGGCGGCGCGTTTGCCATGACGGCGTCGCGCATCTTCTGGTTCGCGACGCGCGAAAAGTCTCTGAACCGTCCCGACTCCGGGACGTGCGTGGGGTACACCGCGACGAACACGCGGTCGGGAACGACGCGCGTCGAAACGGTGTGCTCTTCCGAGTGCGTGCTCGACTTCGTCTCGCGACTACCCCCGCCCCTGTGTAACGTCGCCGTGGCGTTGGTCAGTCCGCGTTTGTCCGCGGTCCACTCGTCCAGAACGCGGCGTACGTCCTCTTCGCTGAGCGCGGCATCCGCCGCGCACCTCGCGTTGCACAGCATAGCGCAGAGGTAGTCGCGCGGAACTTTCTCGTCCAGCTGCTGCAGGAGCATATCCCACCCCACTCCCGGCCTGAGCAGGTCGGAGTGCACGGGCGGATCCTCCGAGCCTTCCAGGGAGACGACTCGCGCGCCGGCTTCGGAGCCGAGCACGTCGGGAGTGATTTCGACGATTGCCAGAGCGCCCTTTTTGAAACCGAGGGGAGGGTGCTCGTCGTCCTCGCAGGGAACGGTGAGGTACTCGCCCTCCTTCATCTCGCGCTGCACGTCTGCGATGACGCCCCTGAACACGCCTCCCATGTCCATGTTGTTCATCACGGCGTCGGGGAGCGAAGTGGAGGGCTCACAGAGATGGGAGGCGAAGCGCACGAACGACGCGCTGATGTGTGAACACTGTCCGACGGTTTTTTTTATGAATCGTTCGGAGCGTCGGAGCGTTCTCTCGATTCCCCAAGAACAAATCCCGGAAAGCCCCGGGGAAGAGATTCTTCGGTCGCCACGGGAAACATAGAAAAGTCCAATTGGTCGGACCGCGCGGTTTCTGTGGCGTCTGCCTCCAGCGCGCTCCTAACCATCGCCATCCCCGACGCCGACTCGGGTGCTGCACTCACCTCCCTCAGCCTGCGGCGCTTGCGTCTCATATGGTCGCGGTGCGTCCGCAGGCAGATGCGGCAGGTCTTTTTCCCGGGGTCGAAGTCCTCGACAGCCAAATGTTTTTTACACGAGCTGCAAAGAGTGTTGTTCTGGGGTTTATAACCCATCAGATCTTCGAAGGAGGGAAGGTTCTCTTCGAAGAGTGTAGTCTCCGCGTCGAGCGCTTGGACATCGAGCGGCTCGTTCGGGGGGAACAACGAAGTGCACGCAGAGTCGTTCGAGTCGACCGGGCGTCCGAGCGCGTGCGCGTCGACGGACTGCATGTCGGAACGGTCCGGAAGCGAGCACCGCACACGCGGACGCGCCCGTTAGTTGTGGATGGGCGGTGTCTACGCGCCCGATTTTGTAGCCGTGAAAAAAAAAAACGATCACGACGACAACGATTCGGCGCTTCGACGCCCAGACGGGACTGCGACGAGAGGAACGCTCTTCCCTGGCGAGACGCGCGCGAAGATCGAGTCGAGCGCGAATCTGACATTAAAACGCGCGCTGGATCGTCGTGCGTCACATCGGAGGAGGCAGGTGGAACATCCAGCCGTTCTCGAGCACCACCCCGAGCACTTGGCTCAGCACGGGCGAGTGGCGCAGGGTGTCGCCGTGTCCGACGAGCACCAGCTTGCTTCGCGCGCGCGTCAGCGCGACGTTCAGGCGCCTCTTGTCCGCCAGCAGCCGCCCCGCGTCCCGCGCCGCGTTCGCGCGGCAAAAGGAGAGGACCACGCAGTCCACGTCCCTTCCCTGCGCGCGGTCGATGGTCAAGGCCTCGACGCCCTCGGGGATGGGCGGTTCCCCGACCGAGACCTCGCGCCGGCGAAGATCGCCGTCGAGCGCGTCCACCTGCGAGTTGTACGGCGAAAGCACCGCGCAGCTCCCCGGCTCCGCGCCCCGCGCGCGCAGCGCCGCGAGCACGCGCACGACGATCTCGCGCTCGTACGCGTTGACGTGCTTGTTCCCACGCGCGGGACCCGCCTTGCCCTCGCGCACGGTAGCCGTGCCCGAGGTTTCGAACGCGCGCTCGCCGCCGTCGGAGGTGTCCAGGAACACCACGCGACGCGCCGGGTCGGAAGCCGCGACGAGCCACGGCGAGTCTCTCGGGTCGTGGCGTCGCGCGGAGGACGAAAACGCCTTCAGGACATCGCTCGCCTGCTTCGCCAGTAACGAGCGCATGACTTGCGTCGCCACGTCGTCGTTCGCCGCGCGCAGGCGCCCGCCGTAGGAGATGACGTTGGAGATCTTCGCCAGGTCGTCCGCCATGCGGTACTGCGCACGCAGCTCGAACACCGCCGAGGGGTGCGCCTCCGCGAGCGTCTGCATGGGCGACGTCGCCAGGCCGGCGGCGGCTGCCCGCTCGGACTGCACGAGCGGCGGGAGCTGCTGCGGGTCACCCACGAGCACGAACGCCGCGCCGCGAAGCAGCGCCGGGACGGAGGCGGGCAGGGTCATCTGCCCGGCTTCGTCCACCAGCACGACGTCGAAAAAGCCGGTCTCGTCCGTGTCGGTCCCGTCCGATTTTCGCGCGTCGGATCGCGCGCGCCGCCGCACGATGAGCGGGTGGTTCGCCGCGGCGTAGCAGGTGGCGCCGACGACGCGCGTGGCGTCCGCGAGGCGCCGCAGCTCCTCCACAGAGCGCGCCGCGTGCTTCGCGCCCCCGGGGCAGAAGGCCGCCGCCGCCGCCGACGCCTTGCCCCCCTCGCCGCCGGCGCGCGCGAACGCCTCGACGCCGACGCCGGGCAGGCGCTCGAGCACGTTGTCCACGGCGCTGTGCGTGTGCGAGGTGACGAGCACGGACTTCCCGGAGTCCACGAGCGCGCACACGATCGCGGCCAGCGTCGCGGACTTGCCCGCGCCGGGGAAACCCTGGATCAGCGCGTAATCGCGCGCCGCCAGCACCGCGCGCACCGCGCTTCTCTGCTCGTCGTTCAGCGCCGAGACCGCCGCCGCGCCCCGCGGCGACAGAGCGCCGAGCGCGGCGTCGGCGGTGGCGAAGTCAAACTCGGGCGGCGCGAGCTCGAACAGGCGGCGGCGCAGCGCCGCAGCGCGAGGCGCCGTCGACGCGAACGCGTCCACGAGGGCGGCGCGAGCTCGGCCGGACATCGTGCCGCCGCCGTCGTCGCGGTCCACCCGCCAAGAGTCGGCGTCCGTGGCCGCGCCCGGGCCCTCGAAGCGCACCGCGCGCTCCGACTCGACGCGCACGGCGGCGGCGTAGGCGACGCCGCGCGCCGTCTCATGCGGCGCGGGTTCCTCCGCTCGCGCGTCCAGGACGATGACGCGCCCGACGACGACGTCGCCGCGCTCGCGGCTCAGCACCAGGCGGTCGCCCGCGCGCAGCGTCGCCAGGACGGACGCCTCGGTCTCGCCCGCCTCCGCGCTCTCCGAGTCACGCGGGTCCGCGGGCGGGGACGTTTGCGGAAGGTACAGCTTGTACACGAACGGGCGGGGCGCTTGCCCGCCCGAGCCGTCGCTTCGCGCTTCGCCCGCCCGCGGGACGTCCTCGTCCTCCGAGAGGTCGTACCGCCGGCTGGCGGAGACGTTTCCGCCGGCGCCTTCCGCGGACGCGGACGTCTTCGAGGGCGCCATCTTCAAGCCCGCCACCGCGAACGCGCCTCGTCGCCGCACGTCCTCCACCGGCATCCACGGCGTGGCGCGCCGCGCCGCGCTCGCGGCGGCTTCCGCGTCCACCAACCCGAGCCAGCGCGCGAGTTCTCGGGCGAGCGCGGGCGTGATGTGCCCGACTGTTTCCCGCGCCAGCGCGGCGACGGCGGGGTCCGAGCATCGTTCCGCGCCCCCCTCGAGCGCGGCGTTCACGGTGAGGCACGCGTCGCGCACGAAGCATCGCTCGCACTCGCTGCGGCACTGCTCCATCGGCGGCAGCGCGCCGAGCGCGAAGGGCACGCCGGCGGCCTTCGAAGGCGAAGAAGGCGAAGGCGAAGGCTCCGCGTCGTCGGCGCCCGCGACGAAATTTCGTTCGCGCAAAAACGCCGCCTCCGCGACCGCGCCCCCCCGGTTGGGGTTCAGCGCGCCCGCCAGCGCGTTGCGGCGCAGCATCAGGAACGCCAGGTCCCGTTCCCCGGGGCGAATCGCCAGCGTCTCGTCGTCCTTCTTGTTCCGCGAAGCGGCCCCGGAAGCGCCGGGACCCGCGGACCCGCCGGGGTGGCGCGTGTAGTGCAGCAGGCCGAAGGGCACGCGCTGCCGGTAGCGCTCCGCCAGCATCAGTGTGTACAGCGAGAGCTGCGCGCCGTGCTCCACGGGCGAGCGCCAGTAGCCCGTCTTGAGCTCCACGGGGACGATCCCGGAGGAAATGGACGGACGCGCGGGCGCAGCAGATGGATTCGCGCCGCTCTCCGCGAACGCGCCGCTCTCCAGCTTGCCCACCGCCACCGCGTCCACGACGCCGCGCAGACCGAGCCGGGGCGCCCAGACGGTTTCCTCGGCGTCGACCATCTTGGTGAGCACCACGTTCCCGCGCGACCTGCGCCCGGGGCCGTCGAGCACCTCGCAGCCCACGCCCGGAGGCGCCGGCGGCGGCGCCGGCGGCGGCGCGCCGGCGCGGGTTTCGCCGCTCTGCGCGCACCGCCGGACCAGCGACCGGCTCCACTTGTGCACGCCCGGCCCGACGAAGCGCAGGCGGTCGAGGGCTTCTTTTTCCGAGACGCCCGCCGCAAACAGACGCGACGCGTTCTCCCGCACGATCCGTTCGGAGTGCTTGTAGAAGCCGATCGCGCCCGGGCCGGTGTTGAAGGCCGCGGCCATCAGCGAACCCTCGCACAGGTCGTGCGACAGCGTGCCCAGCATCGCCGCCTGCGAGTGGTCGCCGCCGCCGCCGTCGGGAACCACCGTCTGCAGGACGGTGCGGCGCAGGCACTGCATGCTCCCGCCCACCGCAGTGGAGTTGACGAGCGTCCCGGGGTGCATGACCAGCAAATCGTCGCCGTCCATGGTGACGTCGATGTGACATTCGCCGTCACCGGAACCCTCGAACGCGTCGTTCGCCGTGCGTTTCGTGGCGTTGAACGGAGACGCGACCAGAACGAGGTCGCCGGGAAGCGCGTGCGTCTCCGCCCACGCGTCGTGGCATCGAATCGTCCGCTCATTCTTCCTCCGACGAAGAGATCCGTCGGCGCCGGCGTTTCGCTCGGCGGCGCCGTGCGCGTTCGCGTCACCGCACGGACGCACGCGCAGGTCGAGTCGCCCGTCGACCCTGGCCACCGACACGACCCGGAACGCGCCCAGCGCGGCGCCCTCCGCCTCGACGCGCCGCTCCCGCGCCTCGCGCTCGCGGCGCGCCGTCTCGCCCTCCTCGGCGAACCGCGAAGACGGCTCGAGGTCCCGCGAGGACCCGTGGCTGACCGCCGCGTCGTTCGGCGCGTCGCGATCGGCGACGCCACTGTCGCGCGGAGGTGCCGCGCGGTCCGCGCTCCCGCCGACTCCCTCGACCCCCTCAGCCGCGCCGCCCCCGCGCGCCCGGTGCGCCGCCTCCGCCGCCGCCGCCGCCGCGGCGAGGTCGAAGTCGGCGTCCGGGTCGTCGTCGCCCCAGTCGCACTCGAACGGCTTTTTGGGGGGCGCGGAGGTTTCGGGGGGCGCGGGGGGACCGGTCGGCCGAGGTTCCGCGTGCGGAGGCGACCGCGGTTCCGCGACAGCCGAGGCTGTCGCGGTCACCGCCCCCGGTCGTTCCGCGACAGCCGTCGGCGGCGGTTCCGGACGCCGCGACGACGCGCGCTCCGCGTCCCGCCGCGCCGAGCCCGGCGACTCGCGCGCGGCGGCGGGCTCCCGTGCCGAGCCCGCGGGCCCCACGGACGGCCGACCCGTGGACCCGGGCGTCGCCGCGGGCTCGGCGCACATCGCCTGCACGTCCGACAGAAGGCGCGCCGCCGCGGCGACGTTCGAGGGGGAACGCGCGCGCTCGGCGACGCCGCCGCGCGGCGGATCGGCGTCGCAGTCCCGACGCCGATCCGCCGCGCCGTCGGCTTTTTTGGCGTCGGCGCGCGCGCGGTCGTCCCACGTGTCGAGCTGCTCGCAGACACGCCGCCTGGTGTCCTCGCGCGCCTTGGCCTGCTGCATCGCCGCCGCGCTCCCCCTGCCGATGCGCAGGAGCTGGTGCACCACCGCGCCGCCGGCGCGGCTGGGGCCGGCGCCGGGGCCCCCCGCCGGCGCGCGGAACCGCGGAGGCGAGACGGACTTCCACGACACCACCGTCCGCGCCTCGCCCGTCTCGTCGTCCACCTGGCTCAGGGGGTACCCATCAGGCGCGTCCTCCACGATTAAGTCGTGGTGCAGACCGGGCACGCGTCTGCGTTTCCCGCCCACCTGCGCGCGCGCGGCGTTCTCCTTCTCCACCTCCGACGCGCGCGCCGCGTCCGAGACGAGCCCACCTCGATCGCTCACTCGCGAGCTCTCTTGCCCCGCGCGCGCGATCCCTCCCGCGGCGGCGCCGCCTCGGCCGCCGGCGGGGAGGGGCATGAGGGGTCCCGACTCGACGGCGGTGGCACGCCGCGATTCGCTCGACCTCCTCCCCGAACGAGCCTGGCGCGCGCGCGCCTGTGATGATCTCAGACGGGGGGTGCCTACAAAAATTACTTATTTCAAAACCATGAACAGCGAGACTGGCAGACTGGTGGGTTCGCACGTTCATCTGTTCGTGTCGCGTCGTCGCGAAAAGTGCCCCAACACGGAAATGAAAAAATTCACCGGGAAATGAAGACTGCCAACCCACTGAACAAACGTTTGTCACCCGAACCTGCAGTGGTTGGAAATATCTGCGTCACGAAGCGACGTCATCGCCCCTCGTCATTGCTGTTGCGCGCGATGAACAGCCTGCGACAGAAGCTCGTCGGGGCGGCGGCCAGGTGGGCCGCGCCCACCTGGACCCGCCAGGGCGTGTGCTCCCTGCACACCTCGGGCGCGGCCTCCTCCTCGGCCAAGGCTCCCGGTGCGTCTCCCGCCCGCGCGTTCTTTTGCCGTCGTCTTTTCTTTAGGTCTCCTTTCGTCCCGCCGTCCAATCGGCGTCGACTCCGACGCGCGGTCCGGGTTCCCGGCGAGACGCGCGTCGACTGACCGCGCGACCCCCACTTGCTTTCCCAGGCACCGCCGCGTACACGATCATCGACCACGAGTACGACGCCGTGGTGGTGGGCGCCGGCGGCGCTGGCCTGCGCGCCGCGATCGGACTCTCCGAGCACGGCCTGAAGACGGCGTGCATCACGAAGTTGTTCCCGACGCGCTCGCACACCGTCGCCGCGCAGGGCGGGATCAACGCCGCGCTCGGGAACATGACCGAAGACGACTGGAGGTGGCACGCGTACGACACCATCAAGGGCGCGGACTGGCTCGGCGACCAGGACGCGATCCAGTACATGTGCCGCGAGGCGCCGAAAGCCGTGGTGGAGCTCGAGAACTACGGACTGCCGTTTTCCCGAACCGACGACGGCAAGATTTACCAGCGCGCCTTCGGCGGGCAGTCGCTTGACTACGGCAAGGGCGGGCAGGCGTACCGCTGCGCGTGCGCGGCGGACCGCACGGGGCACGCCATGCTGCACACGCTCTACGGGCAGGCGCTGAAGCACGACACGCAGTTCTTCGTGGAGTACTTCGCCCTCGACCTGATCATGCACGAGGGCGAGTGCGTCGGCGTGATGGCGATGTGCATGGAGGACGGGACCATCCATCGGTTCCGGAGCCACAAGACCATCCTCGCCACCGGCGGGTACGGGCGCGCGTACTTCTCCGCAACCTCCGCGCACACCTGCACGGGCGACGGCAACGCGATGGTCGCCAGGGCGGGGCTGCCGCTGCAGGATCTGGAGTTTGTGCAGTTCCACCCCACCGGAATCTACGGCGCGGGGTGCCTGATCACCGAGGGCTCCCGCGGCGAGGGCGGGATCCTGCGCAACAGCGAGGGCGAGCGGTTCATGGAGCGCTACGCGCCCTCCGCGAAGGACCTCGCGTCGCGCGACGTCGTGTCCCGGTCCATGACCATGGAGATCCGCGAGGGGCGCGGCGTCGGCCCGGAGAAGGACCACATCTACCTGCACCTGAACCACCTCCCGCCCGAGCTGCTCGCCGAGCGCCTGCCCGGCATCTCCGAGACCGCCGCCATCTTCGCCGGCGTGGACGTGACCAAGGAGCCCATCCCCGTGATCCCCACCGTGCACTACAACATGGGCGGCATCCCCACCAACTACAAGGGCGAGGTGGTGACCCTCGGGAAGGACGGCAACCCGGACGCCGTCGTGCCCGGCTTGCTCGCCGCCGGCGAGTGCGCCTCCGCCTCCGTGCACGGCGCGAACCGCCTCGGCGCCAACTCGCTGCTAGACATCGTCGTGTTCGGGCGCGCGTGCGCCAACACCGTCGCGGAGACGCTGTCCCCCGGTAAGCCGCACAAGACCATCCCCGCGGATGCCGGCGAGCACGCGCTCGCGCACCTGGACGCCGTGCGCCACACCAGCGGGCAGCATTCGACGGCGAGCGTGCGCAAGGCGATGCAGCGCGTCATGCAGGACGACGCCGCGGTGTTTCGCACGCAGGAGACGCTGGCGGAGGGGTGCGCGAAGATCGACGAGGTGGCGTCCCGGCTGGACGACCTCGCCGTCACGGACCGCACGCTCGTCTGGAACACCGACCTCATCGAGGCGCTCGAGCTGCACAACCTGATGCCCAACGCGCAGATCACCATGCACTCGGCGGAGCGCAGGAAGGAGTCGCGCGGCGCGCACGCGCGCGAGGATTTCCCCAGCCGCGACGACGTGGACTGGATGAAGCACACGGTCGGGTTCATCGACGACAAGCGCAAGGTGACCATCGACTACCGGCCGGTGCACCACCAGCCGCTGGACGACGAGATGGAACAAGTCCCGCCCAAGGCGCGCGTGTACTGAATCGATGGAGCGGAACGGGGAGTACCGGCCCGCGCGTCGCCGGCGCACCGTTACAGAGAACGCGGAGCGTCGAAAAGAACCGTAGCTTTTTGCATTCGTTTGCCGACGCCGAGAGACACATCCGCCGGAGCGCCGCGCGGTCTTGAGTTTGTGATTGATCGAATCGGCACCTACATCTGCTTTGCACGCGTGCGCATCCATCGAGAGTCACCCTGCGCCGCGTCGACGGGCGCGGTTTGTGAAAATGCTTTGAAATGACTTCGTTCGATTTTCGGGTTTAGGGTTTAGGGTTTAGGGTTTAGGGTTTAGGGTTTAGGGTTTAGGGTTTAGGGTTTAG
>MDSV01226584.1_pt1 | contig 12748 bp, 13 predicted proteins | sample 810851 | NCBI WGS metagenome assembly MDSV01 (sample SAMN05326640, study PRJNA326480) | marine metagenome | isolation source: seawater | place: Atlantic Ocean: North East | collected 2012 | reverse complement strand
TTTTCCTAATTCATCATATCTTTTCAAAATTTCATTTATGCGAAGATTACACATTGGACATCTTGCAAATCTATAAAAAGTTAACAGTACTTTTTTACCCTTAAGGCTTGAGAGTGAAAAATTTGAACCATTTATGTTTGGTAGGGTTATTTCTTCTAAAATGTCACCTATATTTATTTTCATAACATAAATGTACAGTAATTTTTTTACGAAAAAATTACAGGAATGTTAAATGTCTTTTATTTACAGCAGTTTATAGAATTATAAAACTTGAGTTCTGATATATCTCTCCTATATTTTTAGAGTTGATATACGTACATGTTGATCTTAAAGCACCTAAAATTTCATTAACTGTATTTTTTACTGGTCCCCTGTCCTCAACAAGAATTGATTTACCCTCAGATGTTCTGTAATCAGCAACTTCACCGTAATGTTTAGTCATAGCTTTTGTAGAACTCATTCCATATAGTTCTCTATAATTTTTATTATCTTTTCGTATTATTGGAGCCATACTTTCTTTATGAGCCGCTAGAAGAGATCCAAGCATCACAAAACCTGCTCCTGCTGCAAATGCCTTAGAGATGTCGCCTGTTATTTTTACTCCACCATCAGATACAACAAATCCATTATATTTTTTTACTTCTTCACTACATTCAATAACTGCAGATAATTGAGGATAACCAATACCAGTCGTTTCAGTTGTGTCACAAACTCCACCTGATCCAATCCCAACTTTAACTCCATCAGCACCAGAATCCATTAATATTTTAACTCCTTCTGGAGTAACAACATTTCCAGCTATAATTCCTAAGTTAGGAAATTGCTTTCTAGTATCACTTATAGTTCTAGAAAATTTATCTATATATCCATTTGGAATATCAAAAACTATAGTCTTTATACCTTTATTAGTTTTTTGAGAAATAAAAGAAATAATTTCATCAATTTCAGAAACTTTTTCTAAACCAAAAGTTATGAAATTATACTCTGGATCTAAACCTTTATTTATATATTTGACCCATGCTTTTTTATCATAAAATTTACTAACAGCGTTTGTAATATGAAATTTTTGAAGAGCCAATCCCATTTCAAAAGTTCCCACATTATCCATATTAGAAGCCATTATAGGAACTCCCAACCAGTCAAAACTAGAATTAGGAAAAGAAATATTTGTATCTAAAATTACATCTTTTCTAGAGTTCAATTGTGAAGATTTAGGGATAATTAATACATCATTAAAATTTAATTTTTTTTCTTTGGAGTAAAACATTTTTTCCTAATTATTTATTTTTCCAAATTCAATTATACTTTACTGAAGTAAATTATTTTTCAAAAATAAAAATTTACACTATTTGATAGAAGCTTTTTCGCCAGCTTTTTTTCCAAATACCGCACCTGCCATCATTCCACCCCCAGAAGGATAATTTTTGTACCATAGGCCACCTAACATTTCGCCTACAGCATATAGTCCATTAATAATGTCTCCATTTTTATCAAGAACCTCTCCGTCTTTTGATGTTTTTAATCCTCCATAACAAAATGTCATACCTGCAATAACTGGAAAGGCTTCAAATGGTGGTTCATTCAACTCGAGAGCCCAGTTAGATCTTGAAGGAATTATATTTGAAACTGACTTCCCATCCAAAATATTAGGGTTATAAAAATTTGATGAAATATTTTTATTGAAATTATCTATATTTGATAAAAATTTATTAATATTTTCAATTTCAATTTTATTTGCTAAATCATTAAGATTATTTGAAGTAATTACTGTTGGATTTTTATAATTATCTAATACCCCTGCCCTTCTATGTTTAGAATCAAACAATTGATAAGCTACCTGATTCTTTTGCTCTAAAATTGCCTTTCCTGTTTTTGCATATGTTAAGCCTCGCCAAGTCTCTCCTTCATCAACAAATCTACTTCCTTCTTGATTAACTAAAATGCTAAAAGGATAAGCATATCTACTCCAATAATCACCTGATTTATTATCGCCAGGTAAATCAAAATTTGGTCTATTATAGTCTTGAGGAGAAGCATGGCAAGTAGACCAATCATCATATGGAACTGCACCACGATTTATAGCCATTTCTAAGCCTTCTCCTGTATTATGAGGGACTCCTCTAAGTTTAATATTTCTCCAATTTTCTCCTAAATATTTTGCTCTCATTTCTGAGTTAGATTCAAAGCTACCACAAGCAAGAATAATTGATTTTGCAAAGAGTTTTATATTTTGATTTTTATAATTTACTACAACTCCAGATATTTTATTTTTTTGCTCTATAAGATCTATAACTGGACATTCATAAATTATTTTTACCCCTTTTTGTATGGCTATCTTTTTCCATCGATTTATTAGGCCATATCCTTTTCCATCAAATGAAACTACATTTGCAGAGGTAGGATTCTCAAATGTAGGTTTCCAGAAATGTCCAAGTTTATTCATCCAATTTATTGTGCTTAATGAATTAGATACTAATTCTTTAGATAGATTTTTGTCAGATTTATTTTCAGTTACCTTGTTAATATCATTTAAATAATCTAGTTCTGAATAAGATGTAACAATATCTTTAAGTAAACTAATTTTATTTTCAAAATTACTCTGATCTTCAGATTTTTCAGGAAATTTAATTAATGGTAAAAGATCATCAAATGAATTATAAGCAAATCTCATATGAATAGTTAAAGCACTATTTCCACCCATATATTTCTCTTCAGTTTTTTCAAGCATTAAGACTTTTGATCCATTTTCAGCAGCAGAGACTGCTGCTGAAAAAGCTGCATTTCCTGCCCCAACAATTATTACATCTGAATTATGCTTTTCTATACTATCCATTTAAATTTTATGATTTTTTTATTATCTAACATGATAAAATTATAACGAGCCGACTACTAGAAATTATTTTCTAGTACAGGATATTTGACCCTCTTTATAAAATATTGTCTCTAATCCACTTTAGATTATGTTTTTTGAGGGTCATTTAATTTAAATATTCATGATGAAAATATATGCCAAATAAATAGATCCTGCAACAATAGATATACCTATGATCATAGGTAGAATTTTTTTGATAAAAAAAATAAATATATTCATAGACATATTTTATCTAAATTATGATGGCAATCAAAAGAAACTTATAGAAAATTAAGGACGTGCTATCACTTATAAGTTCCGTGTATAAATAATAGCACTATATAAGTATATATTTTTAATAAAAAAAATGCCCCCATTCAAATCATCAAAGTGAGGACATTTTCTATATGTAGCTACTATTTGATAGCACTCATATAACAGCTACTTTAAGTAGTATATCAAGAAAAATTAAACTAGATAATTAAGTTGGTAAATAAATATTTTAGAGTCAATAATGGATTTTTTTTTTACTAATTTTTTCTATAATTACTTATGATTATCTTGTTAGAAATACTTTCATTTGTATTATTTTCAAGCTGTAAAAAAAGTGTGAGGATAGGTATAAGTTGTCTAGTAAATTAGAAAAAAACAAAATCGGTAATACTGGCCTAAAAATCACTAAGCTTGGAATGGGCGGAGCACCATTAGGAAGTTTGGATGAAAAGACTGCTAGAAATACATTAGATCAAGCATATGAATCTGGTATCAACTATTTTGATACAGCGCCATTATATGGAGCAGGTAATAGCGAAAAACTTTATGGAAATTTTTTACCTACTATAGATAGAGATAGCTTTATATTATCTAGTAAAGTTGGTCGCCTAATACTTCCAGAAACAGAAGCTAAAAAATATATATCTAAGGATCAAATAACACCTGCATTAGAAACAAACATAAAAGCGTCTAGTTATAAAAATAACGTTGTATTTAATTTTTCAAGAGACGGTGTTTTGAGATCTATAGAAGAAAGCTTAAGAAGACTCAAAATTGATAGTATAGATATAATTTTTATCCATGATCCAGACGACAATTATGAAATTGCTTTAAATGAGACATTACCAACTTTATTAGAATTAAAAAAACAAGGAGTTATTAATGCAATTGGAGTAGGAATGAATGAATGGGAGATGCTTTTAGAATTCGCAAAAAATGAAGAATTTGATTGTTTTTTATTAGCCGGTCGATATACATTATTAGATTATTCAGCTCTAGATAAATTACTACCAATATGCTTAAAAAAAGAAATTAGTATTATAATTGGAGGCCCATATAATAGTGGAATCCTAGCTTCAGATTTAGATAAAAAGTCTACTTATTTCTATGAACCTTCTCCCTCTGAAATAATATTAAAAGCTAAAAAAATAAAAAAAATATGTGATAAATTTAACGTCCCTTTAAAAGCTGCTGCACTACAGTTTGGCCTTAATCATCCTTCTGTTGCTTCTACTATTCCTGGTCCAAGAAATCCCGAAGAAATTGTTGAGAATTTAGAAATGTTATCTTATAAAATAGACCCCAAATTATGGGTAGATTTGGAAGAAAATAAACTTATTCCATAATTTCAAAAAAAGTATATTAGATATAAAAAATCAAAATCAATATTATGAACAAGAAAAAATTATTAGTCCTAATAAATGAGCTGAAAAATAAAAAAGAAAAAATTATAGAATATATCGATTATCATAGTAATCCATTTCCTGAAATCGTCAAAGATTTACAAAATAAACCTATAGGACGAATGAGAATTTATATAAATCAAAATAAACTCGTAATGCTTCTTGAAGTTGAACAAGATTTTGATATTAAAGATGGTATTCATATAGAACCTAAAAGTAATAAGGTAGAAGAATGGGAAAATATTATGGGAACATTATTTCAAGAACTTGAATCTGGAAACCCAAGATCTTGGGAATTAACTGAAAATATTTTTGACACACAAAATTATTTCTAATAATAAATAAGTATTAATGAACCAATCCTACCTTTTGACCCTTAAAATCAAAATTGATAACATTATTGTCACAAGTTTCACACCATACTTGTAATCCTAATTCTGTCCATCCCACAGAAAACCCTGAAAGTCCAGAATTAGAACTTTCTATAACTTTTGATAAAACGTCAACTTTTTTCCCTTCTTTTTCTGAAATATCACCACAGTTTTTACATGTAAAGTATTGAATAATAAATAACCCTTTTTGAGCATTTTTTTTCATTAATTCTTCTGCTCTTTTTGAATGGTGATCAGATTCATTTTTTTCAGCTAGATTATCTAATTCATCTTGATTCATTTTCAACTCCCAATAATGTATACAAATGTATATAGATGTTATTGAATTGAAAGAAACAATACAAGTCTAAATACTTACTAGAAAAAATTGGCTTCTATAAATATATTCCTTCGAATAAAAATAATTTATAGTTGCCCTTTAGCTATTCTTTTGTTTCTAGGTGAATTGATAGTAGGTATATTTTTTATGTAATCTTTAGAAACAGACTCTATATTTTCAAGCCTTGGTATTAGTACAACTTCGCTTTCATTTTTGTGGTTTAAGGAAAAAAGAACATCATTTTTAGAAACATTTAATTTTAAGAAATTATTGAATTGAGTTTGTTTATTTTTTAAGTTTTTATTATAAAACCATTTTGCTACTGAACCTTCTGTAGTCCATGATAAACCTTGTTTTGTACCTGCTCTAAATACATCAAAATTATCTTCTGGTAAATCATCTTTATAAAAAGAAATTTTTGAAAAAATATACTTCCATTCATCAAGATTTTTATAATGAGAGTCAACATTTCCCCACTCATATTTTATAATCTCTTCTAAAAGCTTTTCAGAAAATTTTGTAGATATTAATCTATCAAATTCAAGTATAGGTTCCTTGCTTTGTTCTAACTGATTTATTCTATTTTGAAAGACGGCACGGGCAAGTTGTCTGTCTGAATTTTTAATTTTAAGTTTTAGTGCACTAATTATTTTATCTTTTGCTGAAATAGCGAAGTCAGGATCTAAGTTATTAATTGATTTGATGTTTGAAATTAATTTATCTTTATCTATGGATGACAATGTTGCGAATTCCCTAGATAAAAAAATTACTTCTAATAATTCAGGAATATTAGATTTTGGAACTCTTAATAAAGCTTTTTCAAGATCAGTTATTTTGTAAGGATTTGTGTTCATAAATTTACTCAATAAAACGATATCATTATTTTAATAAAATTGCTTAGAACAAAACTTAATCGAAAGACTTATAGTATATAAAGTTAGTCAGTTCGAATAAAAGTAATACTATAACATATCAATATTAGAACATAGAAATGATAATATTATGAGTCTCATTTATCTCAATTTCATTATAATTTGAATATGAATAATTTAAATATTTTCATATTAGTATTTTTATCTTTTGCTCTAATAAGTTGTGGCTCAAGTTCATCTGAAGAAATCGAAAGTAAAAATAATCCGTCTGATATAACAAACATAGCTTCTAAAAAGCAATTAGATTCTTCTTTAGAAAGCAAAAAAAATGATTTTGAAAGAAAAGTAATCCCAACATTAGTCAGAAATTCTAGTGATAATAAAAAGAATTCTATAATTTACCCAACAATAATTCCTACATTATCTCCTACTCCTTCATCGACTTCTAATCCTAATGTTATAGTTTTTGAGAATGTAGAATTTGAAAATTATATGAAAGAAAAATTAGGAAAATCTCTTATTGATTCTTATATTACTTTTGAAGATATCTCTAATATTAAGGAGATAAAAATAGGGGGGCAAATTGGTCAAACGAATTTAAATAATAAAATTAGTATGGAAAACATAAGAGATCTGAGATATTTTACAAATCTTGAGAAATTGACAATTAGAGAAGCGGGAATAAATGATATTCAAGGAATAGAAGAACTTCTAAATTTAGAAGAGGTAGATCTTTCATATAATAATATTGAAAATATAGAACTAATTTCTCTTTTACCCAATCTCTCATCTCTATTTTTATATGGTAATAAAATATCTGATATTTGGGCTCTTACACCAGAAAAAAATCCGTACTTGAAAGGTTTATGGTTGGATGGAAATAATATTTCTTCAATTGGTCCATTCGTATCATCAATAAATGAATTATCTAAACAATTAACTCACGTTGGAATAAGCAATAACCCAATAGTATCAAAAAATTGGGATAAAGCATTTAGTGAAAATATTTATACTCTTCAACTTAGAAACCTAGAAATAGATAATAAGATACTTAAACAATTATTCTCTCAAGAACATGGGTTCCCAAACTTAAATTCTGTAAACCTTGGAGGAAATAAAAAAATCTCAGATTTGACACCTTTATTAGAAATCGAGTCATTAAAAAATATATATTTAGATGAAAAAGTACAGGGATCAACATTAGACAGACTAATGAGAGAAGAAGGAATAGAAAAATTATTAGAGAATGGAGTTAATGTCAAACTTGTCAGATAATAATCTCTAGCTCAAAAAGCTTTAGTAAGCCAGTATAAGCAACATTACAAGTAAAATTAAGCTCATTAAAGGAATATCAATAAATGACCTTTGATTCCAAATAGGTTTAGAAAAATCTTTTATCCTTCTTATAATAATAGTAATTGAGGGTGTAGCAATTGACCAGAACCATATTCTACTTAACCACCCTGTTGGTTTGTTTAGTTCAAGCATTTGAGTATAGGTATTAGAATCAAAAATAATAATATCAATTAAGTTAAAAACCGTAAGTGATATTAATGCAAATAAAAACCAATAATATAATTGAGACCGTGATACTGTAGTTTTAGTATTTGCATAATTTTTAAATCCATCTTTGACTGCAGATATAAATTCCATATTAATTCTCCTTTGATTAATATTCACATTCTATTAACGAGTTTATAATATTGAGAAAACCAAATGAGTAAATTATGAAATCTTTTAAGTGGTATGGAATTCCAGTTAATATACCTAATACTCATAAAGAATGGTTATTTTTCAGTATAGTAATCTTGTTTTCCCTTTGTACATTGGTAGGTACATTTTTATTTAGGATTTTGAAACTCTTTTGATATTATACGTTATGCACAAAAAACTAAATATTTCTAAACTAAATTCAATGGAGATATTCGGTGGTTATGATAGGTTACCATTGAACGAACATAGGCATAATTATATGTAAATATCCAGAATTTGCAGCCGATCGAAATACTCCAGGAGACGATGGACTCATTGTTTCAATTTCTATTTCATCACCATCTAAAACTCCTAAAATTTCACCTAGAAATTTAGAGTTGAAAGCAATTCTAGTTTCTTCACCCTCAATATCTGCCTTAATTCTAGCCTCATTAGAACCTAGTTCTTCAGCCTGAGACATTATTCTCACTGATCCTTCATTGTCTACATTTTCAGAAACCATTCTAATTATTCCACTTCCATCTCTTGCAAAAACAGATGCAGCGTTTGTAGCTTGCAATATTTCCTGTCGATTAACTCTACAAATTGTTCCTTTTTCTGATGGTATTAATCTTTCATAATCAGGAAAGTTTCCTTGGATAAGCTGAGTAACTACTTCTATATCTCCAAATTTGAATAAAGCTTGACTTTTCTGATCAGTAACAGTCATATCCAACATCCCACTGTCAGATCCCAATAAAGAAAATATCTCATTCATTGTTCTACCTGGAACAATAACTGAAACATCATCTTCAACTGAGGATTCGCAACTACCAGTTTCAACAGCTAATCTAAATCCATCAGCAGAAGCTAGTGTAAATTGATTTTCTTTAATATCTACTTTAACTCCTGTAAGAGCAGGCCTAGATTCATCACTTGCAACTGCAAATCTCACTCTTGAAAGAGAACTCTTAAAATCAGAAGAAGATATGGATACTTTTGGACCATCAGTGATATTTGGGATTGGTGGATAACTTTCTGGATCTATTCCATTCATCTGTGCATCAAAATTTGCACAGTGGATCTTCAATCCAATAGGATTAGGAACCATTTCAATATCTACTTTTTTATCAGGTAGAGAATTTATAAAATCCGAAAGCATTCTAGCAGGTATAGTCACTGAACCTTCTTCTTCTATTTGAGCCCCAATCCAAGTTGTTATAGCAATTTCTAAATTTGTAGCAGTTAATTTTAATCTGCCATTATCTGTTGCTATAAGAACATTTTGTGTTTCAGGGATAGTTGATCTTGTCGCAACTGCCCTACTAACTATTGCCAAACCTTTTCTAAGATTTGATTGAATACAACTGAGCTTCATATAGATGCCTTCCAAAATTTTTTTCTTAGTAATATTATGTAAATTATAAAATCTAGAAGCAAATTTACAAGGATTTATAATAATTTGTTTATTATTTTATTGATGTAAAATAATAAAATGACTAACGAAGACAATACAACCGAATTTGCAGAGATTGATTACGACAGAGAAAAAAGAACAGGATTTCCAGAAGTAATATTCGGAGAAACTAAAACTCCAGAGCAATCATCTAAAATAGCAAAAAGAATTTATGACAATTCAGGTCTTTTTCTAATTACTAGAACTAATAAAGAAACATACGACAAGGTAATACAACTTATCCCTGAAGCAAATTTTGATTCAGAAGCAAAAATGATCTGGTTATCGAAAAACAAAAAAAAATCTAATGGTTTTGTATGTGTCGTAAGCGCAGGAACTTCAGATATACCAATAGCAAAAGAAGTTGAAATAACTGCTTCATTGATGGGGAATAAAACAGAGATAATTAATGATGTTGGAGTTACTGGTATACATAGAATTTTAGGAAAAGTAGAAAAAATAAAAAAAGCTGATTGTGTAGTAGTTGTTGCAGGAATGGAAGGAGCTCTTCCAACAGTAGTAGCTGGATTAGTTGATAAACCTGTTATTGCGGTACCAACATCGGTTGGCTTTGGAACGGGTGAAAAAGGTTACTCAGCATTACTAACAATGCTAAACTCATGCGCACCTGGTATATCAGTAGTAAATATTGATGCAGGATTTTCAGCTGGGTATCAAGCAGGACTTATAGCAAAGAAATAGTTTTTGTGTATTAAATTAGTATGTAACTAAATTATTGAAGTGTTTTAAGGTATTCAATAATATCTGCAATTTCCTGATTTTCAGCCTCTTCCCAAGATGCAGGCATAAGATTTGAGTATCCTTCGACTAAGTATTCTCCAGGATACCTTATAGAAGCTTCTAGATAATCGTCAGCCGAACTATAACCTGCCCTAGTAGCAGCTCTAGCATACACTCCAGCCTGACCAGGACCTACTAATTTCTCAGCACCAGTTGAATGACATGCATTACAACCTTGATTTTGGAACCACTCCTCTCCTGAAGCAGCATTTCCCACAATTACAACCTCAACTACAGGAGCTGCACCAGCCATTACCATTTCCTTAGTTGCAGGAGTAGGTTCAAATACAACTGGAGGCGCAGGTTGATCAGTCACTTCCCTACAAGAGGTAATTAAAAGTGCAAATAATGTGAAAATAAACAGTAAAATAAATTTTTTATTCATTTTTTGAGTATAAATTGGTTTCTTCTTAATATCTAACATTAAGAATAATGTAGGAAATAAGAAAAATAAATAAAAAAACTAATAATTAATCAGATAATCTCTTAATTTCAATATTTTCACCAGGTGCTAGTGCTACTTTTCTGAACTGAATACCTAGTTTGAGCATCCAATAAGAGAGAGTAGCCTTTCCAACGCCTAACTGATTAGCTGCACCAGTTAGCCCTAATTCATTAACTAATTCAGGAATTATCTTCTCTAGCTCACGTTTGAACTTCTTTTCAACACCAAGCATTTTTGCAGTTTTCTTAGATTCTATAGCCATATTTTGATTATAACACAACAATGAAAAAGTATAATACTTTTACAATATTTGTTTTGAATTTGTTCAAGACTTGTTTTGTATTATGTACTTTTTGAACTCAAAAACGTTATATTTTTAAACAATTAATTTGATAATTTTATTATACATCTATAAGTTATTTACATAAAATTACAAAAAATAAGGGTTTTTTTTAAATAAAAATAAAAATTATATTAAATCAATGTGATTTGAACTTTTTTTGATTTTAGGGGGTTCAATTAAGTTTTGTATACTTTTTATAGATTCTGTAAAAATGAAAGCTTAAATGGGCAACCCAAGTTTAGAAAATTCAATAATTGAGTGGATAACTAAAGTTTTAGAGACAATAGATTATTTTGGTGTATTTATATTAATGATACTAGACCCCACTGCCCTACCGATACCAGCGGAAATCATTCTTCCATTGGCTGGATGGATTCTTGTTGATAATTTTGGAGAAGTACTATTGCTTTCTTTAATTGCAACTGTAGGATCTACGATTGGATGTATCATTGAATTTTATTTAGCTAAAGCCCTAGGAAGAAAATTTATAATAAAATATGGAAAATATATATTTATAACTGAAGAAGATTTAAGAAAACAAGAAAAGCTTTTAAAGCAAAACCAATTTTATTTCATATTCTTTACACGCTTAATTCCATTAATTCCTAAATCTATAACTTCAATTATTGCTGGAATATATAATCTTAACTTATATAAATTTACAATCTTTACATTTATCGCAACTTTTCCAACTCTTTTTACTTATGTGTATATTGGAAATAACCTTGGAGAGAACTATTCAGAGATAAGAAATTATGTAGGAGGTTATGGCATACCTATACTTATAATTTTATTATTATGTATGTTGTTTTATTTTCTATACAAATTTTATAAAATGAAACAAAGTAAAAGATTATGATTGAAACTAAGTTTATAACCTTAAAGATAAACGATGAATTTATTACCGTGAGCGACGGTGATAGAATTTTGGCAGCAATAAATAAATCTAATAAGTCTGTACCTACACTCTGTTACGACGAAAGAATAGGCCCTCAGGGAACTTGTCGAATGTGTCTAGTAGAAATTAAAAAAGGAGAGAAATTAGAATATGTCGCGTCGTGTACTTATCTAGCAGAAGATGGGTTAGAAGTATTTACTCATTCTGATTCATTGATTGAATATAGAAAAACAATGTTAGAGCTTTCTTTATCGGAAATACGTTGGGATGAAGAAAGTATGAAACAAACAGAACTTACAAACAATGAATTTGCTGAAGCAGTTAAAGAATATAAACCTACAGATTTCTTCCCTAAATTACTTAAGAGGGAAGTTGCTAACGACCCCAATCCATTTATCCAGAGAGATTATGAAAAATGTATAGCATGTTACAGATGTACTAATATTTGTAATGATTGGGAACAAGCATCAGCAATTACTGTAGATGGAAGAGGACAAGAATCAAAGATATTCTCTTTTTTTGATAATAAATTAATGGAATCTAATTGTACTTTTTGTGGCCAATGTATCAACACATGTCCTACTGGAGCATTATCTAATAAAAAAATAGAAAAGAGTGTAAGCAAACCAGAAACTAAAACTAAAACTATTTGCCCATATTGTGGAGTCGGTTGTGGTATTGAATTAATAAGTAATGGAGAAAAAATCCTTGGATCAACTCCAGACTTTGATGCTCCAAGTCTGGGTTCACTATGTGTAAAAGGACAGTTTGCATCATGGGATTTTGTTAATTCTAAGGAAAGGCTTACTGATCCTCTATTAAAAAATAATAAAGGCGAGTTTGAAAAAGTTTCATGGGAAAAAGCTTATGAAGTTTTTAGTCAAAAACTAAATAGTTCCATAGATAATCATGGTCCAGACTCAACCGTATGGTGGGCATCAGCTAGAGTTGTAACGGAAGCAAATTATTTATTACAAAAATTTGCTAGAACTGTTGTAGGTAC
>MDSV01135489.1_pt1 | contig 12748 bp, 11 predicted proteins | sample 810851 | NCBI WGS metagenome assembly MDSV01 (sample SAMN05326640, study PRJNA326480) | marine metagenome | isolation source: seawater | place: Atlantic Ocean: North East | collected 2012 | reverse complement strand
TAGGTTTATTACAATTGATTTCTATTAAATTTTGAATTGTTTTGCATTCATTATGAGTTATTTTACATTCACGTATATCAGTTATTTTGCAATATTTTTTTACAAAATCATAATAATAGTTACACGCATGTTTCTTTTCTTGTTCTTTAATTCGTTCAATTAAACTAGACATCTCTAAGTTATTATGGTTAAATCTATAAATTGAATAACTTTTGTGCCATCATTATTTTAATGATGGCACACGTACGAAAGAAAAAATGGACAATTGTTTCATGGAATGTTAACTCAATTAGAGCTAGGATTGTAGATAGTGAAACTGGTAAATCGAAGAATAAAAACAGAATTATTAATAATAATTCAGCTCTTAATAAACTTATACAAAAGACTAATTTTGATATTATATGTTTTCAAGAAACGAAATGCACAGAAGAAACTAAAAATACAATTAATACTGCAGGATATTATGCATATTGGAATTGTTGTAGTATGAAAAAAGGGTATTCAGGTGTGTCTATATGGAGTAAACGCAAACCTGTCCGAGTAACAAACGATGTACCAAATATTAAAGAACGTAGTAAACATCTATTAAATGAAGGTAGGATTTTAACGGCATACTTTCCAAATTTTATTTTAGTAAATACATATACCCCAAATACAATTAGAGCGGGAGATTCTAAAAATTATAGTAGACCTGAAATAATGATGTATCGAATGGATTGGGATAACGCAATTCACGATTATTTAAAAGAATTGAAAAAAACTAAACCAATCATTTGGTGTGGTGATATGAATGTGGCAAGGCAAAGTATTGATAATTTTAGATGTAAAAAAATAACAGATCTATACAATGAAACACCTACGCTCAAATTAAAAAAACAAATGTTATTAGGTGAAAAATATACTAAATTAGGTGGCGGAGCTGGTTATAGATTAGAAGAAAGATTTGCTATAAATAAAATCTTAGATTTAGGATTAGTTGATATTTATAGAAAAAAGCATCCAAATAATTATGGATTTACATATTGGGATATGACTCGTCCAATTTATAGATCGGACGATTACGGAATGCGTATTGATTATTTTATCACAAGTAAGACAATTCTAAAAAAATGCTTACATATAAAGATTCACAAAGACATAACGTATGATAATGGCACTATCATCAGCGATCATGCTCCTGTAGAACTTTCATTCAAGACAAAACATGCTTAAATGAATGTGAATAGTTATAAATGAAATACTGGGGACTTAAAAGATCAAAAAAAAATGATGATTCAGACGATGATGATGATGATGACTCAAAAGTAAAAGTTTGTAAAAATCACATATATTTTTATGCAGATGTGGCTCCTAAAACTATTTTAAAATTAAATCAAGCAATTGATGAATTAAATGAACCAGGTAAAATGTATCCAGAAATTTTTATCCATATCAACTCTTATGGTGGTTATGTATATGATGCTTTATCAACAGTTGATCGAATAATTGCGTCTGAAACTCCAGTTACTACTATAATTGAAGGTATTGCAGCAAGTGCCGCAACTATGATTTCTATATGTGCAGATAATCGTCAAATTAGACCAAATTCTGTAATGTTAATTCACCAACTACGTGGTGGTGCTTACGGGAAAAAATGTGATCTAGATGACGAATATAAAAATTTAAATAGGTTAGAAAAACGCCTTACACGTCTTTATCATGAGCATACAACTTTAACAAAGAAAAAACTAAAAGAAATTATGAGTAAAGAACTAGAATATGATCCAGATGACTGTGTAAAATATGGATTAGTAGATGAAATTCTTAGCAGAAAAAGAAAGAGAGAAGACTAAAGTTATAACTTTAATTAAATTTATAACTTAACGTAAAACATGCTTTAGAGTTTTTAATTTTCTTTTTGTATTAATTATTTCTCGTAATTCTAAAAATCTTTGATCATGTTTAGCGGCACATATACTCATACAAATAGCATCTAATTTGGGTTTTGCTAATCTTCTAAAATCCCAATCTTCAATAAATTTTTTATAATCTGATTTGTATTTTATCGCAGTTAAGGACCCACAAGATGTCTTCTTTCGAAGTAAAAACTCGTTAGGTAGTTTTCTACCTAACTGACGTCCTAAACTTGCCTTCCATGGAGCTATTTGATAAAACATATTTTTAGCACCACAACATGATAATACATCAGTCATACTCTGATCTCCTGTAACTAAAATATCTCGCACACTGTATTTCATTAAAGATAACATATCTCTATTAGCAACCGGGAAAATATCTCCTCTAAAAGTTATTGTTCTACCTATACCTTGGTGAATAACATGCTTGTTACTTTTTGTTACAACAATTATATTACTATATATTTTTAATATTCTAGAACAGTCATATTCAGCTGACAATATTTGTTGAATAATCCAATCCGGAGCTACGATTTCAAAATTATTATATTCATACTTACTAACTATCATATCTAAAAAAGAACTATAACATTTTTTTGAATTTGGTATATGATCACCAGATGCAATATACATAAATGCATACGGATTTGTTATTATTCTTGGAGAAGGTTTTACTTGAGTTAATAATAAACCATATCGTCCTTTTCCAATTCCAGTTGGAAAATCAAAATTACGGATAATGCCACTATTGTATTCTGAAAAAAAGAAAGTATTATATTTATTAGAGTACTTAAATGTATTTTTAATTTTACTTAAAGCTGGTTCGTATTCTTGAACTAACGGTGCTACTAAATATAAATCAAATTTTTTGCTTTCTTCTCCATCAAATTTGAGATTTGTAAATCTTCTACACTGATTCTCCCGATTAATAACTGCCGGAATTAAATTACTACTTTTTTCCCCCAATTTTTTATGATAATCAGGTAATGTTGTAAATATTTTAACAGAACAATTATACCATTGTAGCAAGTATTGTTTAAGTTTTTGTGCAAAAATGACATCACCAAACCCATAGCATGGTGCATTTAACAATGCAATTTTTAGTTTATATATTTGTTTGTGTTTTTTACCTAAAAAAGACATCCATATTAAATCTTTCATTTTATTGCATTTTTTTGTATTCAAAATAAAACTAACAGTTCTTGTATATTCATTCATTTATTTATGAAAATATAAAATGAATCTTAATTATGAACTATATCTAAATAAACAAATAATTGAATAAATATGTCAAAACGTAAAAATGAAGATGCTGTTGCTTATAATACGAGGTCTAAAAGGCCTCGATTAGTTCAAGCTCTTACTCATCAAAAAAAGTTACCATGGGTGTCAGCTACTAAAACGTATAATTTTATGACAAATGATCCACTTGTTGATTGGTTAAAACTTATCGGACATAAAAATAGATCAAGGACTTCTTCTTTTGACGGAGATAAGCAAACTTTTACCGAGTACATTATGCAAAAAGGGATTGATTTCGAAGATCGTGTAATTAAGTACATTCATAACCATATCCAACCGGTAGTTACTGTAGCTAAATTTTATAGTTTGCAAGGTGTAAAAGATACTATAAAATATCTTAAAATGGGTGTTCCTATTCTTCATTCTGCACCTTTGTGTCATCACCCATCAAGAACATATGGAGTAGCTGATCTTATTGTTCGTAGTGATATCTTGCTTAATCTTGCCCCTAATACTATTATCGACAAAAATATCTTAAAAAAAGGATGTATTTTTTCTAATAATTATCATTATGTAGTGATTGATATTAAATTTTCAACATTAAAGTTAAATTCAAAAGGTCAGTGTTTACTTAACAATGCTTCAATGCCTGCTTATAAGTGTCAAGTATGGATTTATAACAGAGCTTTAGCTCATATGCAAAAATATACACCTCAATATGCATATATTCTTGGAAGGAGATGGGACTATCGTTCTAAGAATGTGCAATATAAAAACGAGTCATGTTTTGATAGACTTGGTGTAGTTGATATCAATGATTATGACGCTCATATTATAGATAAAGGGAAACAAGCAATTAAATGGTATCGTGATGTCAGAAAAAATGGATTATCTTGGTCAGTTGAACCACCAACTCGAGATGAATTGTATCCAAATATGTGTAAAGATAATGCAAAATGGAATGCAACTAAACATAAAATTGCAGAAAATTTAGGTGAAATTACTCAGGTTTGGATGTGTGGTGTAAAAAATCGCAAAAAAGCTTTTCTTAATGGTATTAAGAGTTGGAAGCACCCTTTAGCATCAAGTAAAGCATTTGGTGTAAATGGTAACAGGGGTCTTATTATTGATAAGATGTTACACATTAATAAACAAACATCTATAAAAATATTACCAGAAAAAGTATCAGAAAACTATATGAAATGGCGTAATATTGAAAATGAAGTTTTTGTAGATTTTGAAACATTTGGTGATATTTTTATGGAAAGTGATTCAGATGTAAGTGTTCAAAAAAGAGATAATATTATTTTTCAAATAGGAGTTGGTTATAATCATGAAAATAAGTGGAAATATAAATATTTTATATGCGAACAGCCTACTAAAAATGAAGAATATAGAATTATGAATGAATTTATTAGTTTTCTAAATAATAGAGGCAATCCTAAAATTTGGTATTGGCATGCAGAAGATAATTTTTGGAAAACTTCATGTAAATTTCAGTTCGCTCGAAATGACATAACTCCAAGTCAAAAAGCTAAAATCATTAACTGGGACCTTAATGCTAGCTGGTTAGATATGAGAAAGTTATTTGTAAATGAAAAAATTGTTATTAAAGATTGTTTTAGTTTTGGACTAAAGAATATAGGTAAAGCCTTAAAAAAATGGAAATTTATTAACACACCGATGGAATCAGATTGTTCTAATGGGCAAAAAGCTATGATACAAGCTTGGCGAAGCTATAAAAAATTTGAAAAACCATGTGAGTCAGGTATAATGAAAGATGTTGTAAAATATAATGAATATGATTGTCGTCTTTTACACGACATTCTATATTTTCTTCGGAACAGTCATTAATTAGGGTAATATATAATCATATAATAATTATATATTACATGTATTATCTCTTTTTGGATAATTAAATGCAAAAGGTTTAATTATTGCATCATTCCATGAACTAAAAGATACAGTAAATATTCTTTTATCCTTAATTTTTTTGATGTAATCTGATGGTTTCACATCATTAGTAGATGGTAACGCAAATTTATACTCTTCTGGTTTTTTCGCTTTTAATAACTTTTTCCAATGATCTTTAGTAGTTTTAGCTAATTCAGGTGAAAAAGAAACAGCATAAATACCTTCTTTGGTTGCTACAATATGCATTACACCGTTTTCGTTTATCATTTTATCTAAAATAGCTTGATAATCATCTCCAGATGGCCATGCATAAATAACATTTTGCGCGATATATTCACCAGCTGGATGAGTATGAAATCCAATCTTACCTTCGGGTACATTTGTTCCGTTTTCATCACCCGTCATATAACTTGATTTGTCAACTGAGATGTAATATATACCATTTTTTTCTTGACCATGTAGTAACCCTCCAACCTCGTGATGTACAAATTTACCTTTATTGTTATTTCCAGCCGTATGAACCAGTTTTTTTAATTCTTTTACAGCATTTTGAGTTAATAAAGCTTTTTTTGAACAAGTTTTATTATTTTCTATGCTTAAAATTTGTTCAGAACTATTATCTGCTTTACTTAATTCTGAATTCATAGAAAATTTTGTAAATAATTTATCTTCCATTTTTCTTTTTACCTGCTCATCTGCTGAAGTATATTTCATAAATAATTCTATATTTATTTCTTTCTTTTTAATTTTTCCATTTACAATTTTATAAACGAATGGCATTTATTTTAAATTGAATAAATTTAAATGAACAATTTTTTTTAAAAATGTCTTCGCAAAAATTTGTATGTCCTTATTGTAGTAAAGATTTTAAGGCTGCAAAATATCTAGAAAATCACTTGAAGACTGGTAAAGAATGTCGAAAGTATAGAGATGTTTTATTTGTTTGTTTGAGATGTAATAATTTTTACACTAAAAAAATAGGAGAACTTGATGTTCATTTAGAATCATGCCCCCATGATGGGAGAACAACTGATATTATTGAACATTTACAAGATAAAATTAAGAAGTTAGAAGAAAAAATAAATCCTCCTAAAGTGCCAGAAATAAAGACTCAAATGAATGTATTAAATACTACTTTTGGAAATGTACCGGTTGATGATGAATATTTTGAAACTACTTATAATCAAATAATTGAAAATAAAAAATATAACCATTTGTTACGCGAAATTAAGCAAAAGAGAAGAACCCGATTTAAAAATGGTAATTTAGTTGATTACAAAACTTTGTTACGTAATAATTTAGAAAAATTGAAAAAAGTACTAAAATCTAAAAATTTGTCTGATAAAAAAATTAATAAAATTATCAAAACACATTTTACATCTTTTGATTTAAGATTATTAAGATACGAAGGTTATATTAATTTAGAACCAGATGGTTCTATTTTAAGAGAATTAGACTTAGTTTTAACTTATAAAAAAAAACCAGAGTGTTTTTCATTTGAACAAATTAATTTAATTTTAAATTACAGTTGTTGTGTATTACCTATAAAAACACTTTTAAAAATTTTACTCGTACAGAAAGAACCCATATATGCATATATGGGTAAAAGGAAACAAGATCCCTATCAATTTTACTATTTAGAAAAGGTAGAAAAAGGTTTATGCTTCTGGAATATGGATTGTCGTACTATAGATTTTTGTAATGAATTTTATGAAAAAGTTAGTTCATATTTAATTCGTGTTTTTCGTAAAAATTATAATGAAATTTATAGTGATAATATATACCGTAAAAATTTCTTGGAAAATATGAGGGGTTTAACATCTGAATGTAAACAAATACTTCAAAATTTAAAACAAATCAGTCATAATAAAAATCTAATTAAGTTAACCCAATGTGTAATTATTAAAAATAATACACTTAAAATAAGACAAAAAGATAATTTAAATCTAATATCAGATGATCCAATTATCACAAAAATAGAAAATCATGGTTTAATTAACTTTTCTAGATTATTTGAATCACCAACGCAAAAAGATATAAATAATTTAATAAATTCTATTGTAATTTTTTGAGCTCAAAAAATTACATATACATTGCTGATAAAATGTCCCTAGCAGTAGTTCCTTCTTTCGTTTTAAAAAAAGTGTCGATAATATCTTTTGTTACCGTCACTGGATATTCTAATTTGGATTTAACTTTAAAAGATATTTCAAAAGGAAACTCATTACATGTATCTCTATTGTTTACTAAAAAACTTATTTTATTTACCAATGAACTAGCTGCTTGTTCTAGTTCGCGCATTCCTGAATTATCTGGGCTAATTTTTTCTACCATATACTCAGCTACTTCTTTTGGTATAGTAATATCATCTTTTTGTAAACCCATGTTTTTTAATATTTTCTTAAGAGAGTATTTAGTTATAATCTTTCTTTTTTCTTTTTTTGTATAACCTGGTACTTTAATTTTATAAATTCGATCATTTAATGCAGAATCAAGAGGTTCTTCATTCATTGAATATATAAACCATAAATTAGATAAATCTATATTAATTTCGCGTAAGTAACTATCTTTAAATTCGTGATTTTGTTGTGGGTCAACAATATGTAATAAACACGATGTAATTGCTTTATTATCAGAGATCTTTTCAAATTCATCCATAAAAAGGATACCGTTTTTATGACCCATACTAGCTAAACACCTGCTTATTTCTCCAGGACGGGAACCAACATAACAATAATCATGACCTTTTAGAAAAGAAGCGTCTCTTACGCCCCCAAAAGACATTTGTGAAAAAGGAACATCTAGTACTTTCGCTAAAAGTCTTGCTATTGTTGTTTTTCCAGTTCCAGGTGGTCCAATTAAACCCAATGAACACCCTTTAATTTTTGGATTAATTAATCTTGCATTTATAAACGTCAGTATTTGTTCTTTGACATCATTCATTCCATATAGTTCTTGATCTAGTTTTTTTGCAACGTTTAATAATGTCTCGGATATATTAGAATACATTTCAGTAGTATCTTTAATCTTGTCATGTGGTATTTTAGTAGCCCAATTTAACCATGTTGTTAATTTAGATTTTTCATCGTTATCATCTTTTAAATTTTCAAGTTGTTTATATTTATTATATATAGCTATCCTATTCTGGTTATTAGTAGTCAATTCAAGAATTCTATGCTCAATTGTTTCGTCTTTTGGCATTTCTTCTTCCATCTGTTTACGAGTTTTATTTAAATGTTCTTGCATAGCAGTAGATAATTTATCTTTAATTGCCTGTTTATTCTTAAATTTTTTTAATAAGTTATTTATATGATCTCTTAATGTTATATATTCAAGTTTAGTAGGTTGTCCAGCCATGCCAGCTATTTCTATTTCCTTTAATGCTTCATATAATTCAATAATTTTAACTCTGTGTTCATGTGAAATATTTGCTTTTAAAATGTTCATAAAAGTAGGTGTTTTATCGGCAATTGTTTCCATCACACCTTTCAATGTTTTAGAAACTTCGGGATCTGTCTTATCTAATATTTTTTGAAGTGCAGACCATCCAAGTACTATTTCTCCATTTTCATTACTAATCATATCTTCTTTATCAAGTAAATCAGAAATATCTTCTTCGTTTAGTTCTATGATAGAAGCGTCAGAACCAGTTCTGTCCCGCAGCTTACAAAACAGATCTGGTTCTAATTCATCGTCTTCTGATTCGGAAGAAGATGAATTAGAACCAGATGAATCAGAAGAAGATGAATCAGAAGATGAATTAATTTCTAATTCTCCGTCGGACTCTTCGCTAGAAGATAGAACAGAATCATTTAGCTTCTGTTTTTTATTATTTTCTTCCTCATTTTGAGATTCTCTTTCTCTTTTGAGTTCGGATCGAGTTTTAACCATTTTATAGAAAAATTTATTTTTTTATGTATCAATATTTAAATACAAGTTTCTAAAAAAAAATGGGTAAACTACTAAAAGTACAAACAGCTGAAGGCTATACAATTAAAATGTTGGCAGATCTTCTACAGAACAATATAAAAACAGCATGTCTATTGGTTTCTGAAAAAAACATCAAGTTGACTATGTATAATAGTATTCGAAGCGTGTGTTTCTCATTTACACTTGAAGCAGAAAACTTTCAAATCTATAAATTCAAGTCAGTAAACTCTCTTTATTTAGGTTTAAATCTTAGTCATTTTTACAAGATGATCAAGTCTATTAAGAAAAAGGATTCTATTATTCTTTTTATAGATGAAGATCATCCATCTGATCTAGGTATTAAAGTTATTCCCAAGGAAAACAATAGAATCACTACCTCTCATATTAAAATTCAAAATATTCAAAACTTAGATATTATGCTTCCTTCTGGGTATAATAATCCAATCATCGTACAATCAAATGAATTTCAAAAAATGTGTAAAGATATGGCTGCGATTAGTCAAACGGTTAAAGTTACAGCACATAGATATAATATTAAATTTTTTAGTGATGCTGGTAGTGTATATTCACGACAAGTTTCATTTGGTGAAATGGATTCTGACAGTGATGACGATGAGGAAGAAGAGTTCGATGTATATGAAGATGAGTTTAATATGGAATCGTTTAGTAAAATTGTTAAGTTAGCCGGTCTTGGTAATAATATTCAATTATTTGTCAAGAATAATTTACCTATGCATTTTAAAAGTACTGTTGGTCAATTAGGTAAAATTTCAATCTACATTAAATCAAAAAGTTTGATTAACGCTGATAATTTACCACCAAATATTTCAATATAATTTTTTAATTTCATCAAATTAAAAAACTAATTAAATTTTATAACTTTAGTTCTATAATTTTTTTTACGTTTATTGGAATAACAACTTTTACATTCAGATTTAGTAATAATTTCTGTATTTTTTTTGGTATATTTAATTAAACTTATTTTCTGTATCTGCCTGTATCTATTAATATATTTATAATTTTTACCATATTTATTTCTTGCTATTGTATTTTCTAATTTTTGTAACCAACTAAACATTTCAGCATGATTATCTGGCAAATTATTTGCTTGTAAATATGTATCATAATGTTTAATACATTCATTACATGGCAATACAGGGCCAATATTCTGAAGTAAATTATGGATATTTTCAGTTGTTCCGTTTCCAGATAAAGCTATATTATATAAAAAATTCCACCCATCCTTACCCCAATTCGTATTAACCATAATTAGGCGCTGCTCCTTTTTCTTCTGCAAATCTTTTTTCAGTTGTTCTAAATCATAAGACATTTTTATTTAAAAAGTTTTTCTTAAATTTTTATTTAAATAAAAATGTCTTATAATCCTATATCAGTTGTAAAAGAGTTAATTACAAATAATTCTAATTTATCATTCATTCCTATCATGGAAAGTGTATCGTATGAATTAAAACATGTTAAATATTTAACAGATTTATCACTTAATTATTTATCTATTGTTATGACATTATTAAAAAATTATAGTAGTACTGTTAACATAGCATTTATATGCTCAAAAAAAATAAATAAAAATGTACTCAAAAATAAATGGAAAGGAGGTATATCTATACTTCATGAATTATCTATACCATACAATCAAACATTACTAAAAAATATTAAACATCAAGCGAAAGAATCAATATTTAATGTTACAGACAAAGAACTTAGGGTACAACAAAAAATATACGGTTACTTTTTATTAGTAGATCCAATTCATAATGGTTATGGTTTTAATGCTTCATATTTTTTTACCAATAAAAATACACTTAATTTTTTTTCAAAAAATGTAACTAGTTTAGAAATAAAATTTTTTACAAATCTTAAAAAGCTAATATCAGGTAAAGAATTATCACATTGTATAGTAGGGGAAGCTGCTATTAAATTATTAAAAAATAACACGAATGAATCCATAATAAAAACAGAAATATGGGATATGGAAAATAATAAATCGGGTATTATACATCACACTGATAACTATACATTTAAAACAAGTAAAATTGAATGGTTTGGCGAATGTTATTTAGTGCCAAGACATGAAAAAAAAATATTTATTAAAAATTATACAAACTCATCTGAAAAAATTATTTGTTATTACAAAGGGTTAAAATTTTTATATGTAGACAGTGATTGTTCTAATGTAAATGTTGAATCGTATAAAACACCATCAAAATGTAATTATACAAAAATTTTTTATAAACCACGTAAAAAAACAAAAATTACTAACGTTTGGCAAGATTTAAACAAAAAAACAAGTATTTATAAAAATATACCTATTTCTTTTATGACTAAATTTCCAAAAGCCTTTTGGATTATGAGACCAAGTGGAAATTTTGATATTATAGTTTCTGAAAATATGTATATACCTATGTTATCAATTCCATTTATAGCATCTGGTAAATACGAATATGTAAACGAAGTATTATCATTATGGTCAGCCAACAAATTTTCTAACAATGCAAAAAACAAAATAAAAATTTTATGTAAACATGATAAAATTAAGCATATATTTAATGATTGTGTTTTTAAACTGTCTAACAGAAAAAATAGACACGTTAAGAGGAAAATTCCTTTTATAAATGAGTGTCAAAGAAATAATATACCCGTATTTTCTCCATTGTTGTAATGAAACAGATGACTTATTTTGGAAATATATTTTTGAAGATTTATCTTATGGTCGAACGCCATATGGTGTATATTTTACAAAAGGTTTTATTTGTTGCGGCTTTAAAGGTAAAGAATTCAGTTATCGTATAAATGAAAATAAACCCATACCAGATCTGTTTAAAGAAGTTAAGAAAATTTTACAAACAAAATTAGGATTACAATCTACAGAAGATTTAATAAATGTTCGTCAAAAATTTGATGAAACAACTAAAGAATTATCATTAGCTGAATGTTCAGATTGGTCAAAGGTTAAAAAGAAAGAAGTAAAAAATTTACTATTAGAAACATTTGTTATTGAGAATAACCAAAATGAAACTCGAATTAAACTTAAAAGACAGTTAGCAACATTATTGCTGGCCCTGCAATTAAAAATAATTACAAATGATGACGTAGTAATAAAAAATGGTAAAATTATGAATATAAAAAATTGGGAAAATCTAAAAAATATGGATATTAAAGATTGGAATATTGATATTAAATAATTATTTTATGAAACTAATTATTATATAGATGTTACAGAAGATTGAGTTTTAAAAGTTTTATTCCATATACGTAAATACCTAAAAATATTTCCAAGTGTAACAGCCGTATATTTTTTTTCCGCCAGTAGTTTTTTTATTTCTTTTAAATTATTGTAATCAACAGATCCATCTGATTTTCTAATATAATATCCTAAACATAATGCAACTGGATTTAAATTATTAATAATTTCTGATTTTGAAAAGTAAAAACTATTACTTATTTTAGAATAACTAATATAATTAGATATGAAAACTGACTCCATATTAAATTTATATTGTTTTCTTAGATAATTTAGTGTATTTTCTCCTAATTTATATTTCATAAAAATATCTGGTACCTTTGACATTCGTTTATACCATGGATCTTCTTCTATATTTACCCGATCAAATGCTCCATATTCTGTTAGCAATTGAGATGGATCATCGTCGTTATCATAATCATTATCATAATCATAATCATTATCATAATCATAATCATTATCATAATCATTATCATAATAATCATACATATCATCGTCCTCGAAC
>MDSV01125068.1_pt1 | contig 12750 bp, 12 predicted proteins | sample 810851 | NCBI WGS metagenome assembly MDSV01 (sample SAMN05326640, study PRJNA326480) | marine metagenome | isolation source: seawater | place: Atlantic Ocean: North East | collected 2012 | reverse complement strand
CTACCATTTCCAATAAACAATCTGACTTATTAGCAAAAAATCTATTATGAGTTGCAAATATTATTAATCTTTTTGAATTTACTTGTTTTTTTAACAATTCAAATATTTCCTCTGCATTTTTTTTATCCAAACTTCCAGTTGGCTCATCAGCAAGAATTATTTTTGGTTCATTAATTAATGCTCTTGCAATTGAGACTCTTTGCTTTTCTCCCCCAGAAAGTTCATTTGGATAATGATCTATTCTGTTTGCTAAACCAACATTCTTAAGCAGATTTTTTGCTTTATTTTTAGCATCAATTTTTTTATTGCCGGCTGCTAAATTTGCCAAATAAACATTTTCCAGAGCAGTAAAATCACTTAGTAGATTATCTTGCTGATAAATAATTCCAATATTATTTGCTCTAAAAAAATCATTTTTCTTATTCTTATTAAAATCAATAATCTTATCCTTATATTTAATCAATCCAGATGAAGGTCTATCTATAAGGGAAATAAGATTTAACAAAGTTGATTTACCAGAACCTGAGGGGCCCATTAAAGAATAAATTTTTCCTAATTTAAATTTTTGATTTATCTTTTTTAAGACTTTTACATTTTTTTTTCCAATAAAAGTTTTAGATAAGTTTTTTAGTTCTATAAAATTATTCATACTTCAAAGATGTAATTGGATCTAATTGTGCTGCTTTAATTGCAGGAAAAATAGAAACTAGTATAGTTGTAAAGATTGAACAAATTGAAATTAAAATTATTGATCCTATATTTATTTCTGACGGCATTGTACTTAAAAAATAAATTTCTTCTGGGAATAAACTTAAATCAAAAGCAGCACTTATAAATTCTCTTATATTTTCAACATAAATTGAAAAGGTTACTCCAATTAGAATACCAAATAAAGTAGCTGAGGTTCCTATAATTACCCCCACTAAGAAAAATATTTTTATAATTGAATTATTCAAAACTCCTATTGATTTCAATATTGCAATCTCCTTAGTTTTATTTTTTACTAAAATTGTCAAACCAGAAATAATATTAAAAGCAGCTACGATTATTATTAAAGATAATATTATAAACATAACGTTTCTCTCAACTTTTAAAGCTGAAAATAAAGATTTATTCATATCAGCCCAGGTAAATATTAAATTAGAAGGAAACATATTTTGAATAATTATCTTTTGTTTCTCAATTTTTTTTGGATCTTTTAAATAAATTTCTAAATTACGATTTTTTTTGTCAAGATTTGAAAATTCTTCAAGTGTATTTAAATTTAAAAAAATTATATTATTATCGAAATCAGCTAAACCACTTTCGAAAATTGATGAAACAATGAACGTTTTTTGTTTAGGTAAATTTCCTACGATAGTTTCTACACCAGAAGATGACATAATAGTAATACTATCTCCTATTGATAAATTTAGATTAAAACTTAACTCTCTTCCAATAGATATAAAATTATCTCTTAAACTAGTGTTTTGACCAACAAAATTTTTATTATTAAAAATTTCTAAATTTGAAAAGTCATCCATGAGATATCCTCTTAAAAGAATTCCTTTGGAACTTTCTCCACTTATAATTATAGCTTCGCTTGAATTACTTAATATTAGATTTTTTGAAATTAATTTTAAATTAATATTATCAGTTTTCTTTATATCTATAGATTGCTCGAAAGATTTAATAGTAACATGTGAATTGAAACCTACTATTTTATTAATTAATTCTGATCTAAAACCATTCATTACTGACATAACTATAATCAAGACTGCTACTCCTAAGCTGATACCTATAAATGAAAAAATTGAAATTACATTTAAAAAACCATCTTTTTTTCTGGCTTTTAAAAACCTAAGTGTAACTTCTTTTTCAAGAGTGGAAATCAATTTTTTGCTTTTCTTCTTTGATTATTTTAATTACTTTTTCTAATTTTAATTTTTTAGATTCTTTACCTGTTTCTTTAAATTCTATTAAATCTCCTTCACTTTGTTTTCCTATAATAATTTGGAAAGGAGCTCCTATTAAATTCATTTTCTTTATTTTAGATGAAAAATTTTCATCTGTATCATCAATAATTGCATCAATTTCATTTTTGATAAGTTCTTTATTTATGTTATTTGCTTTTTCTAAAGTTGTATTATCGTTTTTATTAATCATAGGTATTATTGAAATATCATAAGGAGCGACTGAAATTGGCCATTTCATGATTTCATTTTTATCATCATATTTTGCTTCTATTATTGCCCCAACTAACCTTGAAACACCCACACCATAGGAGCCCATTTTAACAAAATCTTTTTTTCCACCTGGTAGATCTACAGATGCTCCCATTGGTTTAGAATATTTATCACCAAAATAAAATATATGACCAACTTCAATACCCTTTGTAATTAATCTATTTTCTTCTTTTACTTTCTCTTCAAATTCTTTTTTATCGAATTTTTCATCTGTAACTGCATAAAATTTTTCGTATTTTTTTCTAAGATCCTCTAAAGATTTTTTTTCAATTTTAGTGTCATCATTGTTAACTTTAAATATTGCTTTATCTGTAAAAATCTTACTTTCACCGGTATCAGCTAAAATTACAAATTCGTGAGAAAGATTACCACCAATTGGTCCAGTATCAGCAGCCATTGGTATTGCAATTAAATCTAAACGTTTAAAAGTTTTTAAGTAAGATAAAAAAAATTTATTATATGAAAAAAAAGCCTCTTCATCTGAAATATCGAAGGAATATGCATCTTTCATATAAAATTCTCTACACCTCATAATTCCAAATCTTGGTCTTACTTCATCTCTAAACTTCCATTGAATATGATAAAGCAATTGTGGAAGTGATTTGTAAGATTTTACTGATGCTCTAAAAATATCTGTAACTAACTCTTCGTTTGTAGGTCCATAAAGCATTTCTCGATCTTGTCGATCTTTAATTCTTAACATTTCTTCCCCATAATCATCATATCGTCCACTTTCTTTCCAGATTTCACTAGATTGAATAGTTGGCATTAATATTTCTTGTACACCTATACGGTTTTGTTCCTCTCTTACAATTTGTTCAATTTTTTTCATTACTTTAAAACCTAATGGCAACCATGAATAAATACCAGCAGATGACTGTTTTATCATTCCAACTCTTAGCATTAATTGATGTGATTTTATTTTTGCTTCAGAAGGATTATTTTTAAGTATTGGAATGAATGATTTTGTTAGATACATACTATATAATTATATTTCTTAAATTTAAGTATTCAAATTTCATTAATAGATAAATTATCAGGAAAATAATAGTAGTTATTACTGTGCAATATATAAATTTTTTAAGCATTTTTGGATTTTCAGGAGATCCTGGATCCTCTCCCTCAACTTTAATAGGTTTTTTTCTATTTACGTCTATTGGAAGAATTGCAAAAAAAAGGACCCACCAGATAATTATATAGATTATTGCTAAACCTGTATAACTCACTTAAATCCTGATTAAATTAATATTTGTGAATGGTTTTTTTCCTGTTTTTTCTTTTGAAAATTTCCTACAAGAAATTTTAAGTGCATCAACTAAATTATTCTCCTGTTGCCTACTTCCTAGTTTGTAAGTTTTAATTATTTTTTCAATTTCATCTTCAATGCCGTAAGTAAACTCATCTTCATCATCTATTGGTAAACCTCTAAAACTTAATACTGGGTTGTTATGTATATTTCCTTTTGGAGTAATCAAAATAGTTACCTCTAAATAGCCGTTTGTACTGATATTTTTTCTTTCTTTAATGGACTGAGCATCTTCATCAACACTTATACTACCATCAAGATATAATCTACCACTTGGTGCTTTATCATAAACTTCAGGCTTGTCTCCAGGATAGAGTTTTACTATATCTCCATTTTCTACTTGGACTGGATGTGGAACTTGCATTTCTTTTGCAAAATTAATGTGCTCAATCATATGCCTATGCTCACCATGAACTGGTATTATACAATTTGGTTTTATCCAATTATACATATCTCTCATTTCATCTCTATTGGGATGACCAGATACATGAACGAATTCGTTTTCCTCAGAAATTACTTCGATTCCATCTTTAACCAGCTGATTATGTAATTTATAAAGTTTTTTTTCATTACCAGGGATAATTTTTGAAGAAAATATAACTGTATCTCCATCTTCTATAAACACATCAGGATGGGTATAACTAGAGATCCTCATCATTGCTCCCATTGGTTCTCCTTGACTGCCAGTGCATAGATAAACAATTTTTTCTCTAGGTAAATTTTTTGCTTCTCTTGGATCAAGAGGCTCTTTAATATTCTTTAAATACCCACATTGTCTAGCTGCTTTATAAATTCTATGCATAGATCTTCCAACTAGAGAAATCTGTCTATTAGTTTTCTCCGCACAGTAAAAGATAGTTTCCATCCTTGCTACATTAGATGCGAATGATGTTACAACTATTCTTTTTTTAAGTCTTTCCATTATTTTTAACAAACTTTTTCTTACTGTTTCTTCTGAACCAGATCGTCCCATAGAAAAAATATTTGTTGAGTCACAAATCATTGCCAAAACTCCTTCATCACCAATTTTTTTTAATCTATCGATATCCATATTTTTTCCTACTAAAGGGTTCGCATCTATTTTCCAATCACCTGTGTGAAGAACTACACCAGCAGGAGTTTCAATTCTTAGGCCATTTGGTTCTAAAATAGAGTGTGTCATTGCAACATAATCAATTTTAAATGGATCTAAGTTAATTGTTCCATTTAACTCAACTACTTTTAAATCGTTATTTATATCGATTTTTTTCTCTTTAAACTTTTCGCTTATTAAAAGAGCGGTAAAAGGAGTTGCAAATATTTTACATTTTAATTTTGGCCATAGATGGGCTATTGCACCAATATGATCTTCATGTGCGTGAGTTAATATTATCCCTAAGAGATTTTCTTTTTTATCTATTATGAAACCTGGATCAGGATAAATTAAATCAATTCCTGGAAGTGTATCATCTGCAAATGTTACACCAATATCAACCATAATCCATTTATGTTCACCTGGTTGACCGTATGCATACAAATTCATATTTGCGCCAATTTCACCTGCACCACCTAAGGGACAAAAAAGTAATTCATCTTTCATTATTTTATTAGTTTTAAAATTTTGATTAAGCCTTTTAATGTTATATCTTTATCTACTGTTACTTTTGTTTTTAAAGGGTTTTTTATTAACTCTGAAAATCCTCCTGTAATTACTACTTTAAAGGACATTCTCTTTTCTTTCTTAATTAATTTAATAATATTGTCAATTAAACCTACATATCCCCAAAAAAAACCCGATCTAACGGCACTAACAGTATCAATACCAATAACTTTTTTAGTATTCCTCAAGTTTATTTTAGGAATTAAACTTGCTTTATCTGATAGGGTATTTAACGAAATTTTTATACCTGGGGCGATTATACCCCCTATATAACTATTCTTTATCAAAACGTCAAAAGTTGTAGCAGTTCCTAGATCTATTATTATAAAATTTTTATTATTATTTATTAAACTTACAGCGTTAGTTAGTCGATCAGATCCTACCTGATTATAATTAACTTTTATATTTATTATTGAAGATAAATCTAAATTTTTAGTTTCATAACATTTAATCTTTGTTTGATTGTTTAAAGATCTTTTTATTAATCGAAAAGACTTTGGTACTACACTACAAAATAAAATCTTTTCAATTTTAGGTAAATATATTTTTAATTTATTTAAATTCTTATTAATCTTATTTAGTGAAAGATTGTTATTTAAAAAATTTATCCTTTTAATGATATTATTATTTTTGTTTATAATACAGATTTTAATATCAGTATTCCCTATATCGCCTATTAAATACATTTTATATACTATCTCTTTAAAAATTTTAAATATTTTCTTTCAAAATTTAATTTTAACAATTTTACCAATGACTTATAACTAATTTTTTTACCAGTAACTTCATAAAGATTTGTTGTCGGATAATTTAAAATAACAGGGTTTTTAAGTACATTAATTCCTATACCCACTATTAAAAATTTTTGATTATCTTTATTTATTATTTCCTGAAGAATTCCACATATCTTTTTACCACCAATTAATAAATCATTTGGTGGTTTGAACGTAATTTTTTTCTTACAAAAATTTGAAATTGATTTTTTAGTTAGCATACAGTTTATTTTAGTCAAATTTTTCATTGATATATTAATCTGTTCTAAATTATAAAAAAAGCTAACAAATAAGTTCCCTTTAAATGATTTCCATATTCTTCCATATTGTCCTCTACCTTTTGCTTGATGTTCGCTAACAATCATTCCATAATTAAAATTAGAATTTTTTATTATTTTAATAGCTGTATTATTAGTGCTTTTTACTTTCTTAAAACTAAATTTTTTAAATTTCATTAAATAATATTAATTCTCGATACTACTTCAACAAGTTGACTAGGGGAAAAAAAGTAAAGAAGAACTAATAGTGTTGAAAAAGTTAAAGAAAATTTTAACCAAGGGCTATGATCCTCATCAAATTTTTCTTTTTCAGGATCAAAATAAATTATCTTAATAATTCTTAGATAATAGAAAGCTGCAACCACAGTAGACAATAACCCCACAATTGCTAAAAAGAACATTGATTGCCCTATTACAGCTTTAAAAATATAAAATTTAGCAAAAAAACCAGCTAATGGAGGGATGCCAGCTAACGAAAAAAGTATAATTAATAATGATAAAGCTAATAGTGGATGGTTTTTGGATAATCCTGATAAATCCTCTATATGTTCATAATACTCGTCATTCCTTTTCATCATGAGTAAAAAAGAAAATAAACCTAAATTCATAAAAATATAAATAGTAATGTATATAATCGAACTTTGTATTCCCTCATTTGATGCTGACGCTAATCCAGCAAGTGCATAACCTATATGACTTATTGAACTATAAGCTATTAGTCTTTTAATGTTGGTTTGTCCAATTGCTGCAATAGCACCTAATAACATTGAAGCAATAGAAAGAAAAACCAAAATCATTTGCCACTGATCTATCATATTGAAAAATGGTACATACAAAAACCTTATGAAAACTGCTAGTGCCGCAATTTTAGGAACGATAGCAAAAAAAAGAGTGACAGTTGTTGGTGATCCTTCATAAACATCAGGCGCCCACATATGAAAAGGTACTGCTGAAATTTTAAATGCTAAACCCACTAAGATAAATACAATTCCAAACGTTATAACGTTTTCGCTAGAGTTTAATTGACTGGCTATAATGTTAAAATTAGTTGAGCCCGAAAATCCATATATTAAAGAACAACCATATAAAAGTAGTCCAGAGGATAATGCACTTAACACAAAATATTTTAATCCAGCTTCTGAAGATTTTAAATTATCTCTATTAAATGTTGCAAGAACATATAGAGCTAAAGATTGTAATTCTAATCCCATATAAAAGACGATTAAATCATTAGAACTTATCATAACCATCATACCAAGAACTGAACATAGTATTAAAATTGGATATTCAATTTTTGAAATTTTAAAAAGTTTAAGATAATTTTTTGATATGGTTAATACAATAAATGCAGCTAATAAAGTGATCATCTTCATAAAAGATGAAAGATGATCTATTACAACACTATTATTAAATAAAAATTTTTTTTCAATATTTGCTGTTTCATTAAAAATGATAATAGTTGCTATAATTAAAATGAATAATGAAATATTTTGTATTAAAACGGAACTATTTTTTTTGAATACTCCTAGTATTAATAAAAACATTATAGATAATGAAATAAATATTTCAGGGAGAACAAAATTTAAATTTTCCATCTTATTTGCTAAGTAAATTTAAATTATACATAGTTATTAGGTCTTTTACTGATACTTCAATAGTATTTAATAACGGTTCTGGATAAAATCCAAAAAATAATACTGGAATAGCTAAAGTAATTAAAATTAAGTATTCAGATTTATTTAAATCTAGCATTTTTTCTAAGTCTTTGTTAAGTAATTTACCAAATACAACTCTTTTATATAACCAAAGCATATAAGCAGCACCCAATATCACTCCTAAACTGGCTATTACTGCAACCAAAAAATTATCTTTAAATGCTGCCATTAAAATTAAAAATTCTCCAATAAAACCACTTGTCCCAGGTAGACCTAAAGCAGCCAAGGTAAATATCATAAATAAAACAGAGTATTTTGGAATTATTATAACTAAACCACCATAAGTATTAATAAGTCTCGAATGCATTCTGTCATAAACAATTCCTACACATAAAAAAAGTGCTGCAGCAACTAATCCATGACTGATCATTTGTATGATGCTACCCTCAATACCTTGCTGTTGTAGTGTAAAAATTCCTAATGTAACAAATCCCATGTGTGCAACGGATGAGTAAGCTATAAGTTTCTTCATATCCTCTTGCATTAAAGCTATCAAAGATGTGAAAATTATCGCTATAATACTTAATATATAAATTAGTGGAGTAAAAAATTCTGAAGCTATAGGAAATAGTCCAATTGAAAATCTAATAAAACCGTATCCAGCCATTTTTAATAAAATAGCAGCTAGTAATACTGATCCCGCAGTTGGAGCTTCAACATGAGCATCAGGAAGCCATGTATGAACTGGCCACATTGGAGTTTTAACAGCAAAAGAACTAAAGAAAGCTAACCATAACAAATTCTGATATTTTGAATCTATACCTAGTTCATAAAGTTGTACGACGTCAGTAGTGCCTGTAATCCAATAAATTGAAATGATTGCAACTAACATTAAAACAGAACCAAGCAAGGTATATAAAAAAAATTTAAATGCTGAATATACTCTTCTTGGACCACCCCAAATACCAATAATTATAAACATTGGGATTAAACCAGCTTCAAAAAATAAATAAAAAATTACTAAATCCAATGAGCAAAAAACTCCAATCATGAATGATTCCATTATTAGAATTGCTATTAAAAAATCTCTCAGTCTTGCATCAATGCTATTATTGACTGAGATAATACACAAGGGAGTTATAAAAGTTGTAAGTATAATAAATAAAATTGAAATTCCATCAATTCCAACTTTATAATTCACAATACCTAATAACCATTTTCTTTCCTCAACGAATTGAAATTGAGATGTATTTTGATCAAACAAATACCAAAGGTAAATTGATAATAAAAAATTAACTAATGAAGTAAAAAGCGCAACATATTTAACAGTTAAATTCTTTTTGTCCTTGCTATTTGAAAAAAATAGAAATAATGCACCAACTGTTGGTAAAAGGATTAAAGCTGAGATAATAGGGAAATTCATTATTTGATAATCAAAAATGTTAAAAATGCTGAAAAACCTAACAACATTATAAATGCATACTGGTAAATATATCCACTTTGAAATTTTTTAGCTTTAATTGAAAATTTTTTGATAACTGCTGAAACACCGTCCGGACCAAAACCGTCGATAATTTTAACATCAAAAAATTTCCATAAATATAATCCTGTTTTTTTTAGAGATTTAACAAATATATAATTGTATAACTCATCAAAGTACCATTTATTTATCAAAAACTTATACAGTGGTTCGTTATTCTTTACTATTGCATCTGGTAAATTTTTATTTTTTATAAATAAGTAGTAAGAAATTGGTATTGAAATAGTTACTAGCATAGGTGTCAAAATTAAAAACCAAATTGGGGGATGTTCTATACTAAGTGGTTCTAAAAAAAAGATTGAACCAGACCAAAAATTATTCGATCCAGTGTTTCCAATAAATAATTCTTTAAAAGTATAGCCTGCAAAAATTGAACCAATTGATAATATAATTAAAGGTATCAACATCACGAGTGGTGCCTCATGTGTTTCTTCAATTTTTAAATCCTTATTATTAAAGTTTCCATGAAAAGTTTTGAATATTAATCTCCAAGAGTAAATTGATGTTAATAATGCAGTAAATATTCCAATTCCTGCTGCATAATATCCAACTGTGTTTCCTCTCAAGTATGCAAACTCTATAATTGCATCTTTTGAATAAAAACCAGATAATAAAGGGAATCCTGTCAGTGCAAGTGTTCCTATTATCATTAAAGTGTAAGTATAAGGTAATTTTTTCCAAACTCCTCCCATAGCATTGATATTTTGTTCATTCTTAAATGCATGTATTACTGCTCCTGAACCTAAAAAAAGTAATGCTTTAAAAAAAGCATGAGTAAATAAATGAAACATTGCTACATTATAGGCTCCGACACCCGTTGCAAAAAACATATACCCAAGTTGACTGCAAGTTGAATAGGCAATTATTTTTTTTATATCAGTTTGGACTAGGGCAACTGTTGCAGCAAATATTGCAGTGGTCATCCCAACAATAGTTATTATATTTAAAGCTAATTCAGAATATTCATAAATTGGAGAACACCTAACTACTAAAAAAACACCAGCTGTTACCATAGTGGCAGCATGTATTAATGCTGATACTGGTGTTGGCCCTTCCATCGCATCTGGTAACCAAGTATGAAGCAAAATTTGAGCTGATTTACCCATAGCACCAATAAACAGTAATAAACAAATTAAATCGATAGCATTGATATCAATGCCTAAAAAACTTAATTTTTTTTCAGTTATACTTGGTATCTTTTGAAATACTTCTTCATAATTAACAGTCCCAAATAAATAAAATATTAAAAAAATTCCTAAAGCAAATCCAAAATCTCCTACTCTATTTACAATGAAGGCTTTAATAGCTGCTGCATTTGCAGTTTCTTTTTTAAACCAAAAACCAATTAAAAAATATGAACAAAGCCCAACTCCTTCCCATCCAAAAAATAATTGAATAAAATTATCTGATGTTACAAGCATTAACATTGCAAAAGTAAATAAAGATAAATAAGCCATGAAACGTGGTTTATGTGGATCATGAGACATATATCCTATTGAGTAAATATGAACTAAAGCAGAAACTACAGTCACTACAACCAACATTACTGCAGAAAGAGGATCAATTTTCATAGACCAATTAACATCTAATGATCCAGAGTTAATCCAAGTCGCTATTACAATATTATTTTCATATTGATTAATAATCACTTCATAGAATACAAATAAAGAAAAAATTGCAGACAATGAAACAAGTAAACTAGTAATTATTTCTGAACTTCTATCTCCAATATATCTTCCAAAAAAACCTGATATGATTGAAGCTATTAAAGGTAATGCTATAATTGATAATTCCATTTACCCTTTTAATTTATCTATTTCTTCAACTCTAATGGTTCCCGAATTTCTAAAATAAACAACAATAATAGCTAAACCAATTGCTGCCTCCGCAGCAGCAACGGTTAATATAAACAATGTAAAAACTTGTCCAGCTAGATCATTTAAATAAATTGAAAAAGCTACTAAATTAATATTTACAGCTAAAAGTATAAGCTCAATACTCATTAAGATTACTATAATATTTTTTCTATTCAGAAAAATTCCAATAACCCCAATTGAGAAAATTATTGCACCTAAAGTAAGGTAATGCCCTAGTCCAATATCAATCATCTATGGTAGCCCCTTTATTAATTTCCACATTAACCGTCTCAATGCTATCTGATCTTTCTCTTGAAATTTGTTTTATATAATTTTGTTTTTTTACTCCCTCTCTTTGTCTAAATGTTAGCACAATAGCTCCAATCATGGCTACAAGTAATATCATTCCACTAATTTGAAAAATGAAAATATAATCTGTATATAAAATTTGACCTAATGAATGAGTATTACTCAAAGTATCAGTCAAGGTTGAGTTTGTATTTTCAAATAAATTAGGTTTATATTTCCAACCACCTATAACAATTATTAATTCAAAGAAAATAATTGTGCTTATTATTAATCCCATTGGAATATGTCTTGAACTTGAAGTTGACAAAAACCACTGATTCTTTTGTTGAGCAACGTTTAGCATCATCACTACAAATAAGAATAAAACAGCAACCGCTCCAACATAAACAATTAGCATAATCATGCCAAGAAATTCAGCGCCAATCATTATGAATAAACAAGATATACTTATAAAATCTAAAATCAAAAAAAATACTGAATGTACAGTATTTTTTGAAACAGTTACCATTATGGCAGAAATAATCGCAATTGTGGAAAAAAAATAAAAAAAAATTGAGTGAGCCATTAATTTATCTGTAAGGGTTATCGGCTTTTATATTTGCAGCTAAAATATTCTCCCATCGGTCTCCATTATCTAATAGTTTTTCTTTAGTGTAATAAAGTTCTTCTCTTGTTTCTGTAGAAAATTCGAAGTTTGGTCCTTGAACAATTGCATCTACTGGACAGGATTCTTCACATAAGCCACAATAAATACATTTCATCATATCTATATCGTATCTTGTTGTTTTTCGACTTCCATCATTTCTCTCTGTAGATTCAATTGTAATTGCTTGTGCTGGACAAACAGCTTCACATAACTTGCAGGCAATACATCTCTCCTCACCATTGGGATACCTTCTTAACGCATGCTCTCCTCTGTATCTCGGACTAATTTTACCCTTTTCAAATGGATAATTAATTGTTTTTTTGGATTTAAATAATTCTCTAATAGCTATAAACAAACCACCTAAAAAATCTGTCATAAATACAGTTTTTAAAAATCTTGAAAATTTCATTTAGTTTACAGGTAGTAGGTTAAAATAAAACAAGTAACTGGCAGTTAATACTACCCAAATTAATGAGAATGGTAAAAATATTTTCCATCCTAATCTCATTAATTGATCATATCT
>MDSV01066532.1_pt1 | contig 12751 bp, 10 predicted proteins | sample 810851 | NCBI WGS metagenome assembly MDSV01 (sample SAMN05326640, study PRJNA326480) | marine metagenome | isolation source: seawater | place: Atlantic Ocean: North East | collected 2012 | reverse complement strand
TTCATAAAGCTGCTTTTGGGTAACACCAGCCCCAATTCGTACTGTACCCAAAGTGTCGTCATATTCTGTGATGATATTAAGGTTGACTAGATACAGTAAGAAAGCATTGTCGCTTCCCGCTTCCGAGCATGTATAGCCCCAGTTTTTTCCACTACTTATAGGGTGTAATTGGAACTTTTCATCGTTTTGACTATTTGCGTCGTTGAACAATTTAACTATCTGGAAAACTTCATTTTTGTCATTGGGTATGATTACAGCACAAGGGTGTGTTTGTTCCTTTGTTGTACTTGTAGAAAACTCGTCAAACATTTCGCCATGTGTAAGAACATTCGGTTTTCCTACGATAGCTTCAATTTTGTTCACTAATTCCAGTTTTTTAGACATTATCGAGTTGCTCTTTCATGTCTTTTCCAATGACCATCATCAACTTCTTAAAACCAGGAGATAGAGTTTGGAATAACACTTTGGGGTCAATATGATAAGGTGCTCTTTTCCCATGATATTCAGTCACCTTTCCTATTTGCGTAAAAGGGATTCCTACAAATCTGAGACTGCGCGCAAGTCTGGGTTCCATCATTACGAAAATATGATTGATGCCCTTTTGTTGTGTTACCGTCGCGGCCATAAAGTATAAACTTATAGCAATGAAGGGAAAACAACGCATTTCGTTTTGTGAGAAGCTATGTTCATCAATTACACCAGTACCTGCGCCCTCATACTGGTCAGTTTTCCGTTTACGAAATTGCGCGGGAACAGCGAGACGTGATATTTCACAAATCTCTTCACGCCTATAATTTTTTGGATGAAGGACTTCATCTTCTATTGCATGACTACAAAATTGCTCGATGGGGAGTAGTTGCTCTGAAGAATTCGACATCACCATGCGAACAGTGCCTGCAAAGTTTTTTGACCCTTTATGCTGGACTAAGCAATGGATCGAGTGCTCGTCAAATTCATCTTTCTCCAAGCCGTCTGATTTTTCCGGTTCAAACGCTAGCTCAGTGCAGTAAACATCATGTCTTATCCTGAATGATAGTTCCTTCGTGGCCTGGTCATTTGCTATCGTGGTATTAAAAAACTGTTTAAAGTGGGTAGCTATTTTACTTACTTCTCTGTTTGCAAGCGTGGTCTGGAGTGATTTAGACACATTCCTAAGCAGTGGGTTGCTATCCATTTTTTTAAACAATTGCTTTAGCATTGTCATTCTCTTATTGGCAACGGTGTTACTATTAGATAAGCATAGCCCAAATAGGCTGTCTAGACCTACTTTGGGCTACAATTGTTTATGTAGACCTTGAAGATAAAGTTAATTTTTTATTGATCTCAGTGTATCTTCGTAATTAGGGTTATTAGGTTTTAATTCTAACGCTTTTTCAATTAGTGTTAATGCATTCTGTTTATTACCAAGCTCATTCTCGATCCAAGCCAAGTTATTCATGACAGCATGGTTATTCTGCGTTGCTTCAAGCAGGAATATGTAATAACTCCGAGCTTTTAGCTTATCTCTCTCAACTAAAGCGTCTGCCAACAAGCGCATATTGATAATATCTGACGGTAGATACGAAACATGCTTTTCTAAGAATGAAATTGCTTCGCTAGCTTTTCTTTGGTTCATCAGTGCGCTGAACATCATGGAAGCAACTCGCGGGCTAGGTGCTTTTTCATATGCTTCGGCGAGTCGTTCTTCGGCTAAAGCAAAATTTTTACTCGTCAATGCAAAGCTTGCCGAGATCCCCCTGCCTAAAGGAGTATTTTGAGTTGCTTTCGGTATTTGAGCGAATTTCTGTTTAGCTAACTCTAACGAACTTGTTAACAACAAAAAGTTGACTTGAAGTAACTGTAATCTAGGATCATCAAATTTCTTAAGAGCTTGCTCTGTTGTTTCTAGTGCTTTATTCGCGTTTCCTAACGTCTCAAGATAATTTATTTTAGCAATATAGGCATCCGGAACGTCGGGGGTGTGTTTTATCCATTCATCTAACGCTATCAAAACCTCTTCAGGTTCTGTCGCCATTACTTTATTTTTTAATAGTAACTTCCAATAAGCAGAATTTAGTTGTTGAGCATTTTTTTTGTAGCGAGAAAGAGAACTTAAGGATTCTTTATTTTTGCTCTCTAGTAGTAAAAATTTGGCTTTCAAAAGCTCAAATTCAAAAGACTTTTCAATGAGTGAGTCAGTAACTTTATAGACGAAGTTCTGACTATAGTTATTTTCTGAATTTACAATAAACAGCTGATTAAGCAATAGTAGGTCAGGTTTGTCAGTTGATATTTCTTCCTCTAGATATTCACTTGCTTGCTTAGCGTTCTGAGTTGCTAAGAGTGACTCAACGATGAGCGTATGTTTCAGAGGACTGACGACTTTATTTGCCTGAAGACTATCAAGAGCAGCGTCGTAATCGCCTTCCAGGTAGCTTGCGACGCTGCCAGCAAACATTGCTGCCTCTTTGTTTTTGCTTTGCCATGTGTCAGCAATCTGTTTTAATTTCTCTACTTGATTGTACTGATAAAGTGTCCCAATCATTACCTGCGCTAAAGCACCATTCTCAGGTGCTACTAAAGGAATGAAATCAAAATTCATTTCCTCTGAATTTGCTTTAAATTTATTTAATTGAGAAAACTTTTGAAATTCAGATGATAAAGAAGAAGTTTCGATCGAGGCGATACTTTGGATGAGTTGATTTCTTGTATCAATATCGCCTTCTGCTTGAGCAGCGTTAGCGGCAATAGCAAATAGCGAAAGATTAGCTTCGTCGCTATCAACTAAACTATTTTTAAATACCTCTATTCCTTTTTTGTAATTCCCAAGCTTTATCTCAGTTATAGCGAGGACTTTTCTTGCAGGATGTCCTTTCGGAAATACTGAGTTGGCCCCTTTTAGCTGTTGAAATGCTTTCTCGTAATATCCCTGTTGGAGGTATAGCGTGCCAAGGTAAGTTTTGAGGGCGCTGTCATTGGGATAAAAATCTGCAGATTTAAGTAGATATTGTTCAGCTTCTCCAAGAGAACCGTTAAGAAAATTGATCGTTCCTTTCAACCTGTTCGCTAATGGTTGATCGGGGAATCGAGACAAAACTTCATCGGAATACAACAGTGCTTCATCATATTCTTTGTTATTGTAATAGCATTGCGCCAACCGTAGGGTGGAGTATGGGTGAGTAAAAAGTTGTTCATTTACTTTTTCAAAGGTATCAATGCACTTTGTAGCCTCACCGTTAGCAAGATAATAGTGCCCTAGCATGGGTAAAAAAATACCATCGCTTTCTGTTTCGATGGCAGCAGTTTCGTCTTGAGATAGCTTCAGTTTTTGGTCCGAAATATTGTTCTCTAGTGCAATGAGCGCTTGGTCTAATAAATCTTGGGTTTTGGCGCTTTTTTTCTCAGTACTCCCCACAAGGATCAAGAATCTATCATTAAGTTTACTAATTCTTGAGTTCTTTTGTAACTCTGGAAATGTAGTATTGAAAGACTCAATATCTTCGAATTCCTGATTAAAAAAACTCAGTAAAAAGTAGTTTTCTATCGCCGAAAAGGCTTTGTCAGCATTTTCTTCTTTAATATTTTCGAGTATGCGAGTGTATTCCCTCTTAGCATTTAATATCTGACCAGTTTTCAAATATGCGTCCGCTAACAGAAGTCTAGCATCCAAAAACGTTTCATTTTCCTGAACTAAGCTTTTCAACTGAATAATTGACTTTTCGTAGGCGCTAGCTTCATAGTCCTTCTCAGCTAATAAAAACTTCTCTTGGTCAGTTTCTTGTGTGCACCCTAGTGACAGAAGGCTAGTTAAGCCTAGAAATAAAATTTGTTTTTTATTCATGGTTGAATCCATTTCCTTTGTTTCGCTAACATTACTCACTTCTTTTCGGCTTTTCAAAGCAATTTAGTTTAGCAAGAAATATTTTACGCGGGCTCCGTATTCGTACATCGCCATCTCTACTCGACGCATTGCGTTTGCAGATGGCATCTTAACGTATGGGGTAAGGCTTCCCGAACTGTGGAAATCTACTGGGAAAATACTGACCTCGTTACAGTATTCAGAAAGAAGTAATGACGCTCTTTTCGTATGTTTTGCTGAAGTAACTAGAATGATATTTCTTTTAGTTATATAGTCTTTTATCGATTCAACTTCACTCGCGGTGTCTGTACCTTTAGCTACTAATATTAAATTTTTTCGTGAAACGCCAAGGTCAAAAAGCAATTCAAACGCTTTTTGGGAGTAGTTTATATCAGGGTCATGTAAAAAATTTCCACCCGTCACCAAAATTGGTTTATCTAGTTTCTTTGAAAGCTTACTTGCTTGAACTAGTCTTTGTAGGGAGCAATGACTCCATCTTGATATTTCTGACACTTTGCCGACTGTAGAGTAATAACAAGCGGGAGTGACGATAAAGTCTGTTACTTCGGACTCCGCCAATGATTCTGAGTATGCTATATCATGTTCCAAAGGATATAAAAGAAGATCTGCAACGTAAGGCTGTGTTGTTAGCAACGCTAGTGATATAACACTATACATGCATGCCTTGCATAATCGTTTGAAATTAAACTGTCTCAGAATTAAGGCAATAGCTAAAATCAAGCACATTAAGCTTAATGGTGAAGAAATAATGAAAAACAGCTCTCGTAAAAGATGCACAGTTAGCAACGTCCTAGTGTTAGCTCGATTTTTGAAAATGGTAGGTAGTTTAAACAAGCTAATGGGGTTTTGTACTATATTCTTGTTGGCCACATCAACTCATTTACGCGCAGAACAACAATTTATTGATGTAGTTGAGAGCGTTACAAAGAGTACCGTTGCGATTGCGTTAGATGCTCCGTATAAGCATGCATCTCCGAGGGTTTTAGGAACGGGCTTCATAGTTGATGATGGGTCTTATGCTATTACCAACTATCACGTGGTATCTGAACCGCTAGATCCGAAGTATGTTGAAAATTACGTAGTGCTTAGTGGTGAAGGTACGGTTGTTAAAAAAATAAAAGCAGAGATTATTAAAATAGATCTTAAGCACGACTTAGCTTTGTTAAAGCTAGATAGCATTTTGACTCCTGTAGCACTATCTTCTAAAAACATGCTCAGGCCAGGTACTGACATAGCGTTTACTGGCTTTCCCATTGGAGCGATACTAGGGATTTACCCTGCGACTCACCGTGGCTACGTATCAGCAATAACGCCTGACGCTATACCAGCAATGAATTCGCAACAATTAAACTTAAAGATGATGGAGAGATTAGATAGCGTTAGTCTGATATATCAACTGGATGCTACTGCTTATCCAGGAAATAGTGGTAGCCCTATGTACGAACCCAGAACAGGTGAGGTTATTGGAGTAATAAATAAAGTCTTAGTTAAAGACACGAAAGAAAGCGCGTTGTCTTCACCTACAGGAATCTCTTATGCGATTCCTGTTAAATTTGTTATTAAGTTATTAGAGAGTAATTTCGGTAAGGATTGATGGTATAGACATTTGATTGTGGTTGAACAATCGTCGGTGTCTCTGTGTTTCTAGAGAGATAGTGTTATTTTCTATAAGGTCGATTATATAGTAGAGCTTAGGTTTGAGTATCTTTATACCTGTGTATCATTTGAACGAATGTAATGGAAGTTGCTTATCAGGTAACCTTTAATAATTCAAAAGGTGAGTTCTCAAACTTTTCTTGCTACAATTCAATGAGAAAAGCTCTGTAATCTCAGCCTATACGGTTAGTCTATACTGAAAGGGTGTATGATTTTTTTACAGTTTTTTAGAGAATAGAATAAAAAGCTCTATACAACAAAGAATTAAGTTTCGGTATGAAACTTGTATGTCACAGTGCGAATTGATTTTTCTAGGATGTGGTTAGAATGGATAACAAGATAAATAACGATGAAGCGAAAAGAAACGCTCGTCGTAAATTTTTAAAGAGAACATCCGCTGGCGCGATTTTAGCGTCATTACCCGCTGCATCTGTGTGGGGGCAGGATTCTCTTATTGCAGGTTCCATTGCGGCATCCGGTACCGGTTCTGACTATGCTGGAGGCTCGTCAATAGCGCTGCTTTCACCAGGATACTGGAAGAACCACACCCAAGAGTGGGGAGTTGTTTCAATTACAGCTAGTTATTACTCATATACCAACAGTAAACCTTTTGGTTATGGGATATCGGGTTCGTTGATGAAAGACTCTGATGGTAACGTCCTATCTGACACGGATATGCAAAACCTTACCCTTCTTAAAATATTGCAAAACCCTGGGGGCGGTAACGGTGAAGGTAATATTAAGGGAAAATTTGCAGGTCCAGGTAACATTAATTGCTACATCGCTGAAATGATCTTGAATGCAGCCAATCATGGAAAAACTCTTGATGGGCAACTAATTAACTTTCCGGTTTTGTATGATTCAGCGAATGTAGGGTTAGGCAGCAATAGCGGTACACCGCACAGGGGTCTATTTCCTAGTTTAAATGCGTTTGCCAACTATCTTCATACCAGCGCTATTGGAAAAGAAACCGCCATGGCACTTGAGTTGGAAGCGTTGCTTAACGGAAATCATGCCTAAGAAGCTTGATAAGTACCTTGAAGAAGGCGTGATGTACCACGCCTTTTCTGATCTAAGTGGCGTAACATTTTATTCGACGATAAGTAACGAAATTTTCGTGGCGGCTGTTTCAGAGAGTGACCTGCTTAGTGCTTTTCACTTGAAAAGTGATATGACGGCGGATGTTTCAAATGTTGCGAGCGTTCTTGTCAAACAGGGGTTTATAAAAACTGAATGGCATTAAGCAGTTTTGTGCTAAACACTCACCCATTTTCTTTTCGAGTGTCGACAGATATTGAGCAAATAGTTGAAAGTGTCAAGCTTCTTTACGGCGATGCTGTAGAATTAGACTCTCGAATTTCCCTTCCTTATTACGAAATTAAAATCAAGCATACTAGCCTTGCTAGAAAGCTGTTTAAATCACAAAGCCAGTTTTTCTGCGATCAGCGCGAACCTTTTCTTCCAATGCCAATCGATAAGTGTCTGGCCATGTTCGAATGGGGCCTCAATTGGGTGGTGAGTGCTCATGAATTCAGGCATGTGATTCTTCACTCGGCGGTATTAGCTAAGGGTGACAAGGCGGTATTGTTTCCTGCGCCTCCTGGCTCAGGAAAAAGCACGTTGACAAGTTGGTTGAGTCATAATGGTTGGCGACTATTGTCTGACGAAATGGCTTTAATGACCCCAAATACTACACAAGTTACCCCTTTTGTTAGGCCTATTTGCCTGAAAAATAACGCAATTGCTTTAGCGAAAGAGTGGTTCCCTGATGGGCGATTTTCACATATTTCTCCTAACACTCATAAAGGTGATGTAATACACCTCTCACCACCTCAAGCGTCGTGGCATGAGCGATTTAATACAGCAGAGGTAGTTGCTATTGTTTATCCTCAATATTCTACGAGCACATTCTGCGATATTTACGAGCTTACCAAGGCTGAAGCGTTTTCTACGCTTACTACAAACGCATTCAATTATGGCGTTCTAGGTGGAACGGGGTTTACAACACTGACGAATTTAGTTGAGAAATGTCAAACTTTTGAAGTTAAGTATAATAATTTAGAAGAACTACAGAGCTTCTTGGAAAATGATGTCCTCTAATTCGTTACCTATAACCGAAGAAGCAATTGTTCGAGCGCTTCAAGACCCCGAGAGCTGCATAGGTAAAAGTGATGCGTGGTGGTTTAGTTTTATAAAAATTTTGCGTTTCGAGCGCTTACTGTCACTCTTTGCTTTTAGATGTGAAGAGTTAGATTTACTTGTCAGTTTTCCAATGGTAGTGCAAGGGCACCTTAAAAATGCGTTGATCATGGCTCAGCGACAAGCCGATCATTTAAAGTATGAAGTTTCGCTTCTATCTGATTCAATCAAAACCGTCACGCCTCAATGCTTGTACTTGAAAGGCGCAGCTTACTGCCTAGCTAACATGACAGTTTCTAAAGGCCGCTTGTTTTCAGATATTGATGTTTTAGTACCGAAGGAATGTTTGGATAAAATTGAAAAGAGCCTTTTATTTAAAGGTTGGCTGAGTAAACCGATCAATGATTATGATGAACGGTACTATCGAGAGTGGGCACACGAGATTCCTCCTCTTGTGCAGTCTAGACGAGGCACTGTTGTGGACATTCATCACAATCTGGTCCCTCCTATATCAGGGAAAGCACCAGATATTGAAGCATTTTTATCTCAGACCATGCATGTTAATGGTGTAACGGTACTCAAACCTCACGCCATGCTGCTTCACTCATGTATTCATCTTATCTTTAATGAAACATTCAAGCAGGCACATCGCGATTTGTATGACATTTCTTCTATTATCAAAGACTATGGCAATTCAACATTTTGGGATGAGGTTATTCGTCTCGCGAAAGAAACAGGCTTTTATAAAGAACTATTTTTGGGGTGTCGCTACAGCAGTAAGAAGCTTGGTTATGAACTGCCGCCTAAACTCATCAGTGATGTGCCCTATACAAGCGCTAAACTAATGTTGTTAGACTTGGTAATGCTAAAAGCATTGTCGCCTCATCACCCACTATGTAAAGTACCCGGTAGAGGTGTCGCTAATTTTCTTGCGTGGGCGAGAGGCCATTGGTGTAAAATGCCCTTAATGTTGCTTATTTATCATCTTTCTATCAAATCTGGCAGAGCGCTTGCACAGTCTATTTTGGGTAAACATTTTTTTGATGCTGAAGGGACACCTAAATAGTGGGTAATAATCTTATGGAGAAAAAATTGAAAATCTTAGTCACCGGAGCAGCTGGTTTCATTGGTGCAGCTGTATCGCAATACCTTATCAATCGTGGTGACCAAGTTGTCGGGATAGACAACATTAACGATTATTACGATGTCAATTTAAAGCATGCTCGTCTAGACGAGATTAAGTCATCAACTGCAGCTGATTTGTTTTCATTTGTAGAAATGGGCGTTGAAGAGCGCGACAAAATGGCCACGCTGTTCGAAGAACACAAGTTCGACAGGGTAGTGCACTTGGCCGCTCAAGCGGGTGTGCGCTATTCCCTTGAAAATCCTAACGCTTATGTCGACTCTAACATAGTCGGTTTTGTGAACATTCTGGAAGGCTGTCGCCATAATAAAGTCGAGCATTTAGTGTATGCGTCTTCTAGCTCAGTTTACGGCGCGAATGAAACAATGCCGTTCTCAGAGCAGCACAATGTCGATCATCAGGTAAGCTTGTATGCCGCCTCTAAAAAGGCCAATGAACTGATGGCGCACACATATAGCCACTTATATAACCTACCTACAACTGGGCTGCGCTTTTTTACAGTGTATGGCCCTTGGGGGCGTCCAGATATGGCGCTGTTTAAGTTCACAAAAGCTATTTTGGAAGGTAAAACAATACAGGTTTATAACTACGGTAACCACCGTCGCGATTTCACCTACATTGATGATATCGTAGAAGGCGTTATCCGTTCTTTAGATAATGTGGCTAAACCCAATGAGAGTTGGGACGGCAGCAACCCAGATCCAAGTACGAGTAAGGCACCATACAAGGTATACAACATTGGCGCGCAAACACCTGTTCACCTTCTGAAGTTTATTGAGACGCTAGAAAGTGCATTAGGCATTGAGGCGAAGAAAGAACTTCTTCCAATGCAGCCAGGCGATGTGCCTGATACTTATGCTGACGTTTCATCATTGGTCAACGACACTGGTTATCAGCCTTCAACAGACGTAGAAACGGGCGTGAAAGCCTTTGTTGATTGGTATCGAGACTTTTACAAAATTTGATTTCCAATGAGTACTTGATTAGGTTACGACACATCAAGTGCACTGCGTTTCATTACGCCCGCACACTTTTTGGGCAAAAATTCTTTTGTGGTTGCGTAACCAAGCTCAAAAAGTGTGTTCTTTATCTCAGGCGATAGTGAGAAGTCTACCGCTGAAATCTCACCTGTATTTACCACCACGGTATTATGCCAATACTTTGCATTAACGTATTCCCGAGAAATTGCCGTCATAAACGTTCTAATAAGCATGCTGACATACTGAGGCAGTTGAAGCATATTCTTCTTAATTGCTTTGCGCTTTTGTTCGGTGCTTTGCAGCCGGAAACATACAGAGGGCGTTCCATCACCTCGCCAATCTTCAAAAAGTGCGTCTTCTGATAATATTGCGCCATCCACTAGTAAATGTTCTTTGAACGGCTTAAATGAAAATATAAGTGGTATTGACATGGAGTAGCGCACGGCTTCCGACACTTTCATATCAGGCGCAGTCTTTTTGTTGAATAACACAGGCCCGCCGCCGTTCACATCGGTGGCAAGAATGTTCAAATCCATAGGCATGTCGTTAAAGACAGCCCCTTCGAGTTGCCTATCAATCCATTTTTGAAAGACATCACCAGATGAGAGACCGCCTTCACGCAGCAGTCTTACGAGTGAGAACTCAGTAAATTGTTTGAAGTCAGTGACTAGCGCTAGCTCTCGCATTTGCTCAACGGAGTAACCTTTGGCGTAAAGCGATGCGACAATAGAGCCCCCCGATACACCTACTAGCGTATCGAAACCAATATGCATATCGTTCAAGGCCTTAATAATACCAATGTGTGCACTTAGACGTGTGCCGCCACCTGAAAAGATGGGCACAATTTGTGTGATGCCCGCTCGTAATAGGTCATTTGGAACTGTTGCCGGGGCTATCTGCATGTGCATACTCCATAATGATGAGGCTGTTAAAACAGCAGTTTTTTGCTTTCATTGTCACTGCTTAACCTCTTATTAAAAGCGTAGTTTACTGAGCTCGTAACGGCAAAATAGAGATGCTATTTAGTCAGGAACTTTAGTCTAGGGTGTTGCTTTTTCGATACGAGATGGGATGGGGTGAGATGGAGTGTGGGGAGAAGGAACTACCTCGTGTTAATTTCCTGATGTAAAACAATAAACGAGAAAAGGTAGCCAATAGAGATGAACAAAACAAAAAGCCCACCTCTGTTACAATAGTAGGTGGGCTCTCTTTCTCTAGCGTATAGTTTTCAATAGCTAAATTAATTACCAGCTAGTTTCGCTTTCATCTCCCGTCGACGGGCGTGCAACAAAGGCTCGGTGTAGCCGCTAGGTTGCTCTTTACCTTTAAAGATAAGGTCGCTCGCGGCTAAGAAGCCGATAGAGTTGTCTAGGTCCGGGCTCATCGGAATATATTCAGGGTCGCCGGCGTTTTGCTCATCCACTAGCACTGCCATACGCGCCAAAGACTCTTTTACCTGATCAACGCTCACAATGCCATGCTCTAGCCAGTTGGCGATGTGCTGTGATGAAATACGCAAGGTTGCGCGGTCTTCCATCAGCCCTACGTTATTGATATCCGGCACCTTTGAGCAACCTACACCTTGGTGAACCCAGCGTACAACGTAGCCCAAAATACCCTGAACGTTGTTGTCGACTTCTCGCTTAATACCGTCTCGAGTGAGTGTTGAACCATCTTCTAACAAAGGAATGGTGAGGATATCGCTTAACCCATCAAAATCGGCATCAAGAGACTTCTGAACGTCAAACACGTTTACGTCATGATAATGAAGCGCGTGAAGTGTCGCGGCAGTAGGTGAGGGCACCCACGCCGTATTAGCCCCAGCCTTTGGATGGCCAATTTTAGTGGTCATCATATTTTTCATTTCATCAGGTATTGGCCACATGCCTTTACCAATTTGGGCTTTGCCAGAAAGGCCGCAGCGAAGCCCCTCAGCCACATTTGCAGTTTCATAAGCCTTAATCCACGCCATCGACTTAAGCGCAGCTTTTTCTGCAAATGGCCCTGCAAGCATTGAGGTGTGAATTTCATCACCGGTTCTATCTAAGAAACCTGTGTTAATAAACACAACACGTGAGGTGGCCTCAGCAATACACGCTTGAAGGTTGATGCTCGTGCGGCGTTCTTCATCCATTATGCCCATTTTAAGGGTGTTGGCTGGCACATCGATAATCGTTTCGATAGCGCCAAACAGTGCGTTAGAGAATGCGACTTCCTCTGGCCCGTGCATTTTAGGTTTAACAATATAAATACTGCCTTCGCGGCTGTTTTTAAATTTGCTGTTACCTAAAAGATCATGCTTCGCGATAAGAGATGTCACTATACCGTCCATGATCCCCTCTGGCACTTCTTCTCCGTCAAAGAGCATGGCATTGTTAGTCATAAGGTGGCCCACGTTTCTAACGAACATAAGGCTTCTGCCAGAAAGTACTAGCTCTCCTTCCTGTAGCTTGTTCTGCGATACGTGCTTCGACGGTTGATAATGTCTATCGTCGTGCATAGCGCGAACAAGCTGCTTGCCGCCTTTTGTCATCTCAATGCTAAGCGTGCCTTTCATAAGGCCTAGCCAGTTGCTATACACCAAGGTTTTGTCTTCGGCATCAACCGCGGCAACGGAATCTTCACAATCCATAATGGTGGTTAGTGCGGCTTCAACCAGAACGTCTTTTACGTTTGCGGCATCGCTCTCACCGATAGGGTGTGTGGGGTCAATTTGAATTTCAAAGTGCAGGCCGTTGTGAGCGAAAAGCAGGCTCGTGGGAGCGCTTATGTCACCTTGATATCCTTGCCATTGCTCAGTGTTTGCTAGCGTAGTTTCATCACCATCGGAAAGGGTAATAGCCAATTTACCTGTTTCAATTTTGTATTTGGTAACGTCGGCATGACTGCCCTTAGCAAGCGGTATCATGCTATCTAAGTAGTCTTTCGCTTTCGCAACAACTTTGGCACCGCGAACAGGATTGTAGCTTTTAC
>MDSV01054657.1_pt1 | contig 12751 bp, 15 predicted proteins | sample 810851 | NCBI WGS metagenome assembly MDSV01 (sample SAMN05326640, study PRJNA326480) | marine metagenome | isolation source: seawater | place: Atlantic Ocean: North East | collected 2012 | reverse complement strand
TTAATTTTGTAATAGGTTTTTTCATTATTTCTTCAACTGTGAAAATATCAGATAATACTTGAGTTGGGTGAGACGATGGGCTCAAACCATTGATTACAGGGATTGATAAGTGTTTTTTAAAATTTTCTACTTTTTTATCGTCATCTGTTCTAAACATAAATCCATCGCCATATGTAGATAAAATTTTTGCTGTATCGGCTATACTTTCACCTCCTTGACCGATGTGAAGTTCATTTGATCTAAGTGTAATAGTGCCGCCTCCTAATTGTTTAATAGCTAAATAAAAACTTAGTCGTGTTCTTAGGCTTGCTTTTTCAAACATCTGTATTAACAATTTACCTTTTAAGGGTGATCCTTTGTCGATTTCTAATATACTTATTTTATTTCTTAAATTTTTTCTTTTTTTTGCATCTAATATAATTTTTCTCAGGTCTGTGGCTTTTATATCTTTTAAATTTATAAAATGATTCATTTTATTTAGATTCCTTGCAAACTTTAGAAATAATCTTGAGAGCAATGTCTATTTCCTTTTTTTTAACATTTAGAGGAGGTAAAATTCGAATAACATTTTCTGCAGCACGTATAGTTAATAATCTATTATCCATAAGTTTTTTTATAAAAGTCGTCGGATCCTTGTAAAGTTGTATACCTATTAAAAAACCTTTACCTCTTATTTCTCTAATAGTACTTGGATATCTAGCTTTAATAAGATTAAGTTTTTCCAAAAAATATTTAGACAAAATTTTTATGTTTTTTAAAAAACTTTTATTAGAGACTAAATCCATCACTGAATTGCCAACAGACATGGCTAAAGGATTGCCTCCAAAAGTCGAGCCATGTGATCCAGCTGTCATTCCTGAGGCAACTTTTTTATTCATTAAAACAGCTCCTAGAGGAAAACCTCCACCTATTCCTTTAGCAATAGGGACTATATCTGGTTTTACTTTAGAATTTTCAAAGGCAAAAAAATCACCAGATCTTCCTACTCCACATTGAACTTCATCCAAAATTAGTAATATTTTTTTTTTGTCACATAATTTTCTTAATTCTCTTAAACACCAATCTGGAATTACCTTTATCCCACCCTCTCCCATAATAGTTTCGATCATAATCGCAGCTGTATTCTTATTAATTTTTTTCTTTAAAGAATTATGGTTTCCATATTTAAAATGATCAAATCCTGCTATTTTAGGACCAAATCCCTCTGTCATTCTTTTTGAACCGCTAGCAAAAATTGCCGCTAGTGTTCTTCCATGAAATGAATTCTTAATACACAAGATTCTGTTTTTATTTGGTTTTCCTATAGAGTAAAAATATCTTCTTGCTACTTTGACTGCGGCCTCAGTTGCTTCAGCTCCGCTATTTTGGAAAATTACAAAATCTGCAAAAGTTTTTTTACATAATTTTTCAGCAAGTTTTTCACCCTCTGGAATTTGAAAAGCATTGGAAACATGCCAAAGCTTTTTTGACTGAATTTTTATAGTTTTTATAAGTTTTGGATGTGAATGACCCAAAGAATTAACAGCTATACCTTGGACAAAATCAAGGTATTTTTTTTTATTAGTAGAAAATAAATAGCTTCCTTTTCCAAATTTAAAGGAAATTTTTTTTCTGTTATAATTTTTTGCTAAATAACTCATGTTTTTATTTTATATCCTATTTTATATAAATAATACGCTATCCACCATAAAACTAAATTGATAGATATCAGATATAACAATCCAAATATTGTAGATCCATCGCTAATACCAATCATTGAGAATCTTAATCCGTCAATCATATGAAAAAAAGGGTTGTAGATACTGATTTCTCTTAAAAAATCTGGCAATCTATCAATTGAGTAAAATGTTCCAGATAAAAATGATAATGGTACAATAATAAAGTTAGTCACAGTTGCCATATTATCAAATTTTTCTGCCCACATACCAGCTATGAAACCTAATGAGCCCATTAAAAATGATGATAATAGTAAATAGGTAAAAAAGTAGTAATAATTTAAAATGTTTACATTAACTAATAAATTAAAACATATTATTGAGACTATACAAATAATAATTGATCTTGTTACTGAAGCCAAAACAATAGCTAAAGTAACTTCTGCTGCAGACAATGGACTGCCAATTAAATCAACAATATTTCCCATAACTTTGCCCATCAATATTGAAGAGGAAGAGTGTGAGAAAGCTTGTTGGATTACTTGCATTGATATAAGTCCCGGTGCCAAAAATTCTATGAACGGCAAACCTAGGACTTCGCCTCTCTCATCTCCCCATGCAATCGATATTACAATCAAAAATAGAATTCCTGTTAACATTGGTCCTAATATTGTTTGACCAAATACAATCAAAAAACGTAAGGTTTCTTTTTTATATAAAGAATAAAAGCCAATCCAATTTATTATGCCAAATCTTCTTTTGCCTATTTTATATTTTGTATTTAATTCAACCATAAATATAATTGTTAATAATTAAAAATTATTGTTAGGAAATAAAATAATAAGCTTGTTAAATATTTAATTTTATTTAAGCTATATATTGTATATTAAAATAATTATATAACTAAATGTAGTTTTATGAGTTGGACAGAAGAAAAAGTAGCAAAATTAAAAGATCTTTGGGGAAAAGGAAGTACAGCAAGCCAAATTGCTGAAATACTTGGTGGTGTAAGTAGAAATGCTGTTATAGGAAAAGCGCACAGATTAAATTTATCTGGAAAAATTATAACAAAAAAAGCTAGCAATCATCAAAAAATTAATTCACAAAAAAATTCTAATTTTAAAAAAATAAGAAGAGGCAAATTTAAATCTATTATAATCGAAAAAGACTTTGAACCAGAAAATCCGAAGCAATTAGAAGAGTTAGACGAAAACTCTTGCAAATGGCCTATTGGACACCCGAATGAGGAAAATTTTTATTTTTGTGGAAGAACTTCATTAAAAGACTTCTCTTATTGTAAGCTTCATTTGTTATATGCTTTTCAGCCAAAAAACAAAAAAGAGGATATCGTAGATAAAGATACTGAAGTTCCCAAGTTTATTCAAAAAAAAATTGAGTCGGCTTAATATTTTTTTTTTCAGACTGAAATTCTTTTTTACTTAGATTACCATCGTCACGTTGCTTCTTTAAATTTGTTAACTCTTTGACTGTATTATCTGATAAGTCTTTTTTGCTAAAAATTTTTTTTTTTGAGTTCTCATTTTTTGCTATTAGCCCTCTATTTATACCCAGCAAAGCTAAATAAAAAATAAATGATAAAATTAAAGTTACAATGATATAGACAAACAGAGCTATCATATTTCTGGATTTTTATTTTTTTTTTGCGTATTCTCCTGTTTCTTTCCACATATAACAGTATTTCTCAACTTCACTCTCAAATTTCAAATGAAATTTTTTATCAATATCGATATTAGTTTTATATTTACCTGAGGGCACATTATCGTAAAAAAGTAGTTTGATTTGATCTTTTGTAATTAATGGGTTAGGCAAAACTTGAAAAAAAGTTGCCATGATATTAGCAAAAAAAATAGGTACTGGCATAAAAAAACGTTTTTTTTCTATTAATTTCAATAGTTTTTCTAAAATTTGTTTAAAAGTAAATTCATCTGGTCCAACACATTCTAAAATTTTATCTTTTGAGTCATTTTCAATCAAGTCTAATATTAAATTACAAATATCAATACAGTGTAAAGGCATAAATTTTGTTTTACCATTATAATATAATGGAAATATTGGTAAAATACTTAGCAATCCCATCAACATTGTTGTAAAATTATCATCTACAGAATAAATAATTGAAGGTTTTAAAATAATTGCTTTTTCACAGTTTTGTATAACCAAACTTTCGCCATTTAGCTTACTCATAGCGTACTTTGAATTTTTTGCATTTTCAATTCCTAAAGCAGAAAGATGAATAAATTTATGTATATTATGTTTAGAACAAAACTTTGATATCATAGCCGGAAATTTTTCGTGAATATTTGTGAAGTTGTTAGGGCCTTTTTCAAATAAAATGCCGACTAAATTAATACATACATCTGCTTTGCTTATTAATTCCTCTATTTTGGCTTGGTTGAATAAATTGGTTTCTACAATGTCGAGATAACCTGGATTTGCCTGAGTTTTGAGTATATATCCTTTCTGATGCAAGTTTCTAGTAACTGCAGTTACTTTTAAATTTTTCTGAGTTAGTTTTCTTATTAAGTTCCGACCAATTTGACCACTGGCGCCAAAAATTAGACAATTTCTTGGTTTCATATATATATGTAAATATTAATAAATTTTATGGACATTAAACTTCACAAAAATGATTTACCAAAAGATTTAGAATTTGGCAATAAGATTGCTGTCGATTGTGAATTTATGGGTTTAAACTTTTTAAGGGATAAACTGTGCCTTGTTCAAATTTCATCAGGAAATTCAGATGCACATATTATTCAATTGGACAGGAGCAATTATAGAGCTCCAAATCTAAAAAAAATTCTTTCAAATAAATCGATAACTAAAATATTTCATTATGCTCGATCGGATTTAGTTTTTATTAAAAAATATTTAGAAATTGAGTTAGAAAGTATTGAGGATACTAAAATTCAATCAAAATTGATAAGAAAGTATAGTGATAAACATGGTTTAAAGGATTTAATTAAAGAATTCGTAGGTGTTGACATAAGTAAACAATATCAGTCTTCTGATTTTGGAGGAGAGTTGTCATCCGCACAAATTAAATATTGTGCAAACGATGTCATTTATTTACATAAGATTAATGATGCCTTAAATAATATGCTCACACGAGAAAATCGACTAAATTTATATAAAGAATGTTTAAAATATTTAAACACTAGAGTACATCTAGATTTAGAATGTTTTCCAGATGATATTTGGTCTCACTGATGAAAAATAATAAATTTAAAAAGATAGCTCAAGAAGTTATTCTTGCAGAGATAAAATCTTTGCAAAAACTTAGGTCCTCAATTGATAAAAATTTTAACAAAGTAATTGAAGCTATTATTAGTTGCAAAAAAGGTAAGGTAATATTATCAGGTGTTGGAAAATCAGGAATAATAGCAAAAAAAATATCTTCAACTCTTTCATCTGTAGGAACGCCTTCTTTTTACGTCGATGCTAGCTCTTGTTCACATGGCGATTTAGGCCAGATAAGTTCAAATGATGTGCTTATTCTAATAAGTAACAGTGGAGAGTCCTCAGAATTAAGAAATATTATTCAATATGCTAATAGGAACAAAAATATAACATTAATAGGTATAGTTTCAAAAAGGAATTCATTGCTTTATAAAAACTCAGATGTAAAAATTTTATTACCAGAGGTAAAAGAGGCCGGACCTGGCAATATAGTACCAACAGCATCAACTATTATGCAGCTTTCTTTAGGAGACGCGATAGCTATATCAACAATGAGGCAAAAAAAATTTGGTGAGAAAGAGTTTAAAAAATTTCATCCTTCTGGAAGTATTGGGGCTAAACTAAAAACAGTGGGTGATTTGATGCTTAAGGACAAAAAAATACCTTTTATTAACGAAAATAAGAATATGCGTACAGCTTTAAAAATTATTACAAAAAAAAAACTTGGAGTTTTAATTGTTCAAAATAATTCTAAAAGGACAAACGGAATTATTACCGATGGTCAAATAAGAAGAGTAAGTGAAACAAGGGAAAATTTGAAGTACCTAAAAGTTAAAAACGTTATGACAAAAAATCCTATATCTGTTGAAAAAGATGTTCTGGCTGCAAAAGCTTTATCTTTAATGAATTCAAAAAGAATTACATCATTGTGCGTTCATGAGAAAAAAATAAAGAATAAAACAATTGGTGTAATACATATTCATAATATTTTAGAAAATAATATTCTATAAATGAATAAAAAAGCGTACATTCAAATTTCACTCAGTGTTATCATATTGTTTATTATAATATTTATCTATTTTGATTATTTTAAAAACAAAAATAAAAATAAAAAAATTTCAAAATTAGAACCAGAGATCACTAGTGAAAATATAATAAAAAGTTCAGATGATTTAATAAAAGAAATGGTTTATTTTTCTGAAGACAACCAGGGTAACCGTTATGAAATCAAATCTGAATATGGGGTAATAAATCCTGATAAATCAAACTTAATAATAATGAATAATGTCACTGCTGTTGTTTATTTAATAGACGGAGAAAGAATTTTCATAAGTTCTAATAAAGCAGAATATAATGACGAAAATAATGATACAACTTTTAGTGGATCAGTGGAAATGAATCACAATGAACACCAGGTTAATGCGGAAAATCTTGAACTTTCATTCGAAAAACAAATAGCATTTTTATATAATAAAGTTATTTATAAAAGCAGTCTATCAAATTTATTTGCTGATAAAATAATAATTGATTTTTTGAATAGAAGAACAAAAATACAAATGGATGACGAAAATAATAATGTTTTGATACGGAGCATATTAAATAATGGCAATAATTAAAAAATTTCGTATTAAAAGTTTCAAACAAAAACAAACAATATTAAAGCTGCAGAATATTAGTTTATCTTTTCAAAAAAGACAGATATTAGAGAATATAAGTTTTGAGATAAATAAAGGTGAAATCTTTGGAATGCTTGGGCCCAATGGAGTGGGGAAATCGACAATATTTAATTTAATAACTGGATTAATAAAGCCTGATAATGGTGAAATTATTATTAAAAATGAAAAAGTAAATGATTATCCAATTTTTTTAAGAACTGCTAAATTTAGAATTGGTTATGTGCCACAATACGGTGGGTATTTTTTTGATATGACACTGTATGAAAATTTAAAAGCAGTTGCTGAAATCCTTGTAAAAGATCATAGGAAACAGTCAGAAAAAATTAATTATTTAATATCAAGATTTGATTTAAATCAGATTAGGGACATTAAAGCAAAGTTTCTTTCTGGAGGTCAAAAGAAGAAGTTAGTTATTGCGATGTCTTTGCTAGGAGATCCAGAATTGCTTTTGTTAGACGAATGCTTTGCAGCGCTTGATGTAATGACAATAAAAATGTTGCAACAAATAATTGTTAATCTGCAATTTGAAAATAATATTACAATTTGTATTTGTGATCATCAGGCTAGAGATTTGTTAACATGTGTAGATGTTGCTATGGTTTTGTCTGAAGGAAAAGTAATAGCCAAAGGCACTCCATCTGAACTTGTTAAAAATCAATCCGCTAAAACAGCATATTTTGGTGATTCCTTTAAATTCAATTAGATTCGATGGTTAAAATAGTAATCAAAAGTAAAATTAGAGACTTCAATAAAGTCATTCATGTAGATGGAGATAAAAGTTTGTCCATAAGGTCGTTGTTAGTTGGGTCACAATCTTACGGTTTGTGTACAATACAGAACCTGCCTATGTCAGGTGATATTTTAAGCACAATAAGCGGGCTTAGAAAACTTGGGGTAAAAATATTATTAAAAAATAATAGTTCTTTAATTTACGGAAACGGATTGAACGGATTTAATTATAAGAAAAATATATTAATTAATGCAGGTAATTCCGGGACATTTGCCAGGTTATTACTTGGACTTTTAATTAAGTGTCCCTATGAAATTAAAATAGTTGGTGATCCAAGTTTGTCTAAAAGAGATTTTTTAAGAATTATATCTCCATTGGAAAAATTTGGTGCTCAATTTAAATATAAAAACAAAGGAAGACTCCCGCTTAAGATCTTGGGTTCTAAATTTTTGAAACCAATTAATTATTTTGAAAAAAGAGGATCAGCTCAATGCAAAAGCTCAATTATTTTAGCGGCTCTTAACACACCTGGTAAAACTATAATAAATGCAAAAAAATCTAGAGATCATACTGAGTTATTATTAAAACATCTAAATTTACCGATTAAAGTAATTCGCAAAAGTGACTATGATGTTATTGAGGTTACTGGTGAAAAACAATTTAAATCTTTTAACTACACTATTCCAGGTGATATAAGCTCAAGTGCTTTTTTTATTGTGCTGACTCTTTTATCAAAAAACTCAAAACTTAAAATAAAAAATGTAAATATCAACCCTTCAAGAGCAGGGTTTATTAAAATAATAAATACCATGGGCGCAAGAGTGAAGTTTTTAAATAAAAAAAAAATTTGTGGAGAGCTTGTTGCAGATATAATTGTTAAAAGTCAAAAGAATTTTAAATCAATTAACTGCCCAGTAAAATTTAATAGCAATGCTATAGACGAATTTTTAATTATTTTTTTATTAGCATCAAAAGCTTCTGGTACTTCAAGCTTTAGAAAACTAGAAGAATTAAATAAAAAAGAAAGCCCAAGGCTTAAATTGGCTTCAAAAATATTAAAAAAAATGGGAGTTAAAGTAAAATTGGGAAAAGGATCTATTAAGATTTTCGGAAATCCCTATTTAAAATTAGAAAAAAAGATCACAATAAATAATTATTATAAAGATCATAGAATTTTTATGACTTCAGTTGTAGCTGCATTAACTTTAGGTGGAAAATGGACTATTGAAGACATGGAGTCACATACGAGCTCTTTTCCATCATTTATGAGAATTTTAAGAAAAATAGGTTATAAATTTTAAATTTTTTAAAAAATTTGAAATATTGTCTTAAAAATTGCTGAATTTAAAGGATATTTAATTCCCTTTTGTTTCTTGATTAATTTAATAATTTTCTCTAAAAGCACTTTTTTTAAATAATTAATGGAAATATATAAAGAAACTAATACAGCAGTATCGAAAGAGTTCGCAAAGCTTCTGGATAATCAAATTTCTAAAACAAAGAATTTAATCGAAGGCAAGATAATTGAAGGGACTGTAACTAAAGTCGGAGAAAAATACGTATTTTTATTCATTGAAGGTTTAAAATCTGAACCTTTATTAGATATTAATGAAATAAAAACTTTAGGTCTGCAAGATAAACTGAATGTGGGTGAGAAAATTCAGGTTTTACTTGAAAGGATCGAGGATAAAAATGGTGAGGTAGTTGTATCCGCAAGCAAAGCTCAAAAAATAAGAGGTTGGGATGTTTTAGTTAAAGCATTTGAAAATAATGAACCAATTATGGGTAAAATAACAAGTAAATGTAAAGGTGGGGTTATTGTTGAGCATATTGATACAGGATCTTTAATGTTTTGCCCTGGTTCACAAGTTTCGGACATTCCCATGAAAGATATCTCACATTTAATGAATGAACCACAAAAGTTTGCTCTAATTAAAATGGACAAAGTAAGAGGTAACGCGTGTGTATCAAGAAGACAAATAATTTCTTCCGGTAAAAAAGAGAGTAAGGCTAAAATAGTAGAAAAGTATAAAGAAGGTCAAATTATTAAAAACGCTATCGTTAAGGGATACAGTTCATTTGGTTGTTTTTTCAATGTAAATAATGAGCTTGACTGTTTAGTTCATTTACAAGAAATAAGTTATTCAAGAGTAAACCATCCTGAGGAAGTATTTAATATTGGTGATAAACACGATCTTCTAGTGATTTCAATAGATAAAGAGAAACTTCAAATTGGATGCAGTATTAAACAACTCTCTCCAGACCCATTTGATAGAATTTCTAATTATGAATTAAATAAAAAGTATGAAGTCAAAGTTATTAAATTAATGGATTTTGGAGCTTTTTGTGAACTTGAACCAGGCTTGACGACATTACTACATTCTAGTGAGATTAGCTGGTCAAGAAAGAATGTATCTCCAAAAAAAGCATTTAAAGTTGGTGACAAAATTAGTTGCGTAATAACAGAGATCGACAAAGATAAAAGAAGAATAGCTATATCATATAGATTAACTAAAGAAAATCCATTTGACAAACTTGAGAAAAATAATCCTGTTGGAACAGAAGTTAATGGGACAATAAATAGTATGAATGAATACGCAATTTATTTGAGATTAGATGATTATGAAATTGATGCATTTCTTCATTTTAATGATTTGAGCTATTCAGGTGTTCCTGAAGAAGTGGCTAAAAATTATAAATTAAAAGATAAACTTAAAGTTAAAATTTTAGAAATTAAGAAAGATTCTCAAAAAGTTAGGGTTGGTTTTAAACAAACTCAAAAAGATCCTTTTGATTATTTTGTCGGTAAAAAAATTAATGATACTGTAACTGTAAAAGTTCTATCCTCAGATAATAAAGGATTAATAGTTCAACCAGAAGGAAGTGATTTAAATTTGATTATAAAAAAATCTCAAATCGCCGTGTCTTCATCAGACGCTAGGCCTTCTAGATTTGTAGGAGGCGAGAGAATTGATGCAGCAATCTCTGAGTTAAATATCGAAAAAAGGAGAGCATCTTTAAGTATTAAACTTTTGGAAGAATTGCAAAATAAGGAAGCTGTATCCAAGTTTAGCTCACCTTTATCAGGAAAAAACTTACCTTTTTCATCATTATCTGATAAATTAGATAATAAAAAAGATAAAAAATAGTATTTACAAACTAAATTGTCAGTATCTAAATCAGATTTGATTAAAAATTTAACGAAAATTTATCCCAATTTACTTAAAAAAGATTTATCGAAGCTTTTTGAAATATTTTTAGAGGAAATTAAAAATGCTCTAAAGAATAATGAAAGAGTTGAACTTAGAGGCTGGGGTATATTTTATCCAAAAACTCAAAAAAGTAGAAATTCAAGGAACCCTAAAACTGGCGAAACAGTTTATACTCCAGAAAAAAAAAACATAAATTTTAAAATGAGCAAAGAACTGTTCAAAATAATGAATGAAAAATAAAATATTTATTGCAGTTGATACTAAAAGTCCCAAAAAAGCAAAATCAATAATTGCAAAAAGTAAATTAAAGAATTTTAAAATCGGTTACAAATTTGGATTAGAGTTTTTAAATACAAAAAATGGTAGAAATTTTATTTCGAGACTAAAAAACAAAATTATCTTTGCCGATCTTAAACTTCATGATATTCCAAATACAATGTCATCTACTGTAATTGCATTAAAAGATTTAAAGATAAATTATCTAACAGTTCATATTTCTTCCGGAATAAAAGCTTTAAAAGCTGTTAAAAAAGTTTCTGGAAAGATAAAAATAGTAGGTGTTACTACTTTAACTTCTTTAGATAACAAAGATTTGATAAGTATTGGACATAAAAAAACTTTAAAAGAAATAGTAATACTGCAATCAAAATTAGCCAGAAGGGCTAAGCTTGATGCGGTTGTGTGCAGTCCTCAAGAAGTAAAGATTGTGAGAAGATTTTTTAATAAAGAAATTATAACACCTGGAATAAGAATTTCTTCAAAGGTAAATGATCAAAAAAGAGTAATGACACCAAGGTCAGCTTTTAAACAAGGAAGCAACTGGTTGGTAATGGGAAGAGATTTAACAAAAGGAAATATTGAAAAAAATTTTAAAAAATTAAGTGATCATTTAAATTAATGCCACAAGAGTGTAAAATTTGTGGTGTTACTGATCCTAAAATTTTAAAATTTATTGTTAACCACCATTCTCCTCCCCGTTTCATTGGCTTTATTGTAAACTACACTAAATCTAAACGTTTTGTTGAAATAGAAAAACTTGAGAGCTTAATAAGTATTAACAAAAAAAATTCCAAATTTGTTGCGGTATTAGTTAAACCAGGAAATGAAATATTGGAAAAAATAAAATATTTTAACTTTGATTATTATCAAATATATGACTGTTCTCCGAAGGAGGTAAAATATATTAAAGAAAAGTATAAAAAAAAAAATTATTACAGCTATAACAGTTGAAAATAAGCTAGACCTGAAAAAATATAGTGATTTTTTACCTTTCTCTGAAATAATATTATTTGACTCAAAAGGGTACGAAAAATCTATAGGTTTTGATCATAGTTTATTAGAAAATATACCTAATAATTTTAAAAAAATGATAGCTGGAAATTTAAAAACTAAAGATATTTTAAAATTTAAAAACAAGGATTATATTATTGATGTAAGTGGAGGATTAGAGGATATTAATGGTAAAAAAAGCATTAGTAAAATTGACAAATTTTTGATTGAAATTAGTAAAATATGAAATTAAAAAAAAAAATATCTGTTTTAGACCAACATGATAAATTTGGATTTTGGGGTGGAAAATTCGGTGGAAATTTTGTTCCTGAAACCTTAAAAAAACCTATTAATGATTTAGAGATATTATTTAATAAGCTTAAAAATGATAAGAAATTCTTAAGTGAAAGAGACAGATGTTTCAAAGATTGGGTAGGTGTACCAACTAGGTTTATTAAATTAAATAATTTAACAAATCACGTGGGTGGGGCTGAGATTTGGTCAAAAGTAGTATCTGATGCTAATGGAGGAGCTCACAAAATCTATAACGCAACTGTTCATTGTTTGTTAGCAAAAAAATCGGGTAAAAAAATTATTTGTGGAGATACAGGAGCTGGTTATGCAGGAAAAATGCTTAGTATGGCAGCAAAAAAATTTGGCCTAAAATGTAAAATTTTTATGGGTGCAAAAGATATTAAAAGACAACAACCAAATGTAAGGGCCATTAAAAGTAATGGTGCAGAGATTATTCCAGTCTATTCAGGTAGTCAAACTTTAGTGGATGCCGTCTCTGAATGTATGAGATTTTGGGTAGCAAATTGTGATACTACAGCAATGTGTGTAGGATCAACTGTTGGACCTAATGTCTTTGTAAGAATTTGTGGATGGTCTACCAGTCAAATTTCAAGAGAATTAAAAATTCAAATGTTAGATGAATTTGGAAAAATACCAAAAAAATTAAAACTTTACAATTGTGTTGGTGGAGGCAGTTCAAGTTTTGGTTTTTGG
>MDSV01136928.1_pt1 | contig 12752 bp, 5 predicted proteins | sample 810851 | NCBI WGS metagenome assembly MDSV01 (sample SAMN05326640, study PRJNA326480) | marine metagenome | isolation source: seawater | place: Atlantic Ocean: North East | collected 2012 | reverse complement strand
CGCGACGTGTGCGATGCCCACGATGCGCCGCGTCATCTTGGCGCCGGCGAACGCCAGCGAGTCGCGCAGCACGCCCTTCATGTAAGCCTTTTGCACGGCGCGGAGCGCGTCTTCCCCCGCGCTCCCTCCGTACCCCGAGGCGGGCGTGATGCCCGCCGTGCCGGCCGCGACACCGCGTTCGTCCCACAGCTGCAGGAACCGCCGCTCGAACGTGTGCCACGTGCCCGTGAAAGTCTCCAGGAGCCACGCGCGGCTGGCGGACCGGTCGCCGCCGCTCGTCTTTTCGTGCCCGTCCTGCGAGAAGTACGCGAGCAGGACGTTGGCGAGGAACGCGCCGACGTCGAACCCCATGGGCCCGTAGAACGCGAACTCGTGGTCGATCACGAACGTCGTCGTCGACGTGCACATGATGCTCCCGGTGTGCAGGTCGCCGTGCAGCAGCGCGGCGGCGTCCGTCGCGAACGCGTGCTTCAACGCCGCCATTTTCGTCTTGAGCTCGACGTCTCCGCGGAGCGACGCCGCCGCCGCGTCCAGCTGCGGCGAGGTCCACTTGTTGTTCTCCGCGTCGCAGTACGGCTCGGTGAAGATCACCTGCTCGGTGAGCGCGCACATCGCCTCGTTCTGCCCGAACGCCTGCCTCTGCTCGCGCAGGCGCTCGCACCCGACCGCCAGAGCGCTGCTCCCGAAGAGCGTCGTCGCCAGATACTCGCCGGCGTGCTCGGCGAGGAGCGGGTACGTCTCGCCCGCCACGATGCCGCCCCGGAGGATGATGTGCGGCGGCTCCAGGAACCGCATCGCGATCACGGACATCGAGGGGTCGTACAGGAACACCTCGGGGACGTGCGCGGGGCAGAAGCCGTGCGCGGTCTGCAGCGCCTCGGCTTCGTACCGCACGCGCTCCTGCGTCAAAGGCCAGGACTCGCCCACGACGCGCACGAAAGGCAAGCCCTGCTTGACGACGACGGCGTTTCGCGTGGCGGCGCAGCTCACGATGTAGACGAAGTTGATGTTCCCGTCGCCCACTTCCTTCGCGGACCAGTGCTCGAGGTTGGCCTTCCCGCCGAGAGCGGCGGCGATGCTGGGCTTGGACGCGCAGTACTTCAGCACGGAGTCGACGTCCATCGCGTAGAAGCCCGCTGCGGGCGCGGCGGCGGCGGGCGCATCGGTGACGGGCGCGTCGGCGGCGCCCGCGGCAGCCGCCACGAACTTGCCCACCTCGATCGTCCCGTTGGCATTTTTCCGCACCATACCCTTCTCGGTGATGATCCCGGCGATCAGGCACGCGGGGGTGACGTCGAACGAGGGGTTCCAGACGCCGATGCCGTCAGCGGCGACGCGCGCGCCCCGGACGTGCGTGATCTCCTCTGCGGGCCGATCCTCGATGACGATGTCGTCCCCGTTCTTCGTGCTCGGGTCCAGCGTGGACACGGGCGCGGCGACGAAGAACGGGACGCCGTGGTACGCGCAGGAGACCGCCAGGTTGTAGGTGCCGATTTTGTTCGCGGTGTCTCCGTTGTCGGCGACGCGGTCGGCGCCCACCACGACGGCGTCCACCTTCTTCTGCCGCATCAGGCTCGCCGCCGCCGAGTCGCAGATGAGCGTCCCGGGCATCTTTTCGAACGCAATCTCGTACGCGGTGAGCCGCGCGCCCTGGTTGTACGGCCTAGTCTCGTTGCAGTAGATGTGCTCCAGCATGCCGCGCTCGCGCAAACAACGAACCACGCCCAAAGCGGTGCCGTAGCCGGCGGTGGCGAGCGAACCGGTGTTGCAGTGCGTCAAGACGCGCAGAGGCGCGCCGGGCGCCTTGCCGACGGCGGCGCACAGCGCGTCCGCGCCGAAAGCGCCGATCGCGCGGTTCGCCGCGACATCGTCCGCCAGCATGGCCTCGCACTCCGTGATGATCTGCTCCGCCGCGTCCGCGCCCGACGCGCCCGCATTCGCGAGTGCGCTCACCGAGGCTTTCAGCCTCTGCACAGCCTCGCCCAGGTTCACCGCGGTTGGCCGGCTGGTGAACAGGTGGTCCAGCTTCTTCGCGACGAACGCGGACGTCTCCGCGGAGCTCGTGAAGCTCGCCTTGGACGCCTCGAGGTCCACGGCGAGCGCGAGCGCGGCGGCGATCGCGATCGCGGGCGCGCCGCGCACGTTCATGTCGCGGATCATGGTCCAGCACGCGTCGCAATCGGCGACGTCAACGAACACGGTCTCGCCGGGGAGCTTCAGCTGGTCGAGCAGCTGCAGCGAACCGCGCGCGTAGCGGATCGCCTCGAGCGAGGGCGCGGTCGACATCGCTGCGGGCCGGATACCGATAGATGGAAGAAGGCCGAGGGCAGCGCTGGCCGAAGTGGACGAACTTCGCGATCGTGATGATCACGCCGACGCCGAGCCGAGGAAAGTTTCGTCAGTGACGAAAGTCACGAAACGCGAGACCACGACTTTTCGTGAGAGTTTTCGCCTTCTCGTCAGACCGCCGGGGCACAGACCGGGTCGGCGATGGATGCGCGTGGGCGTCGCGGGTGGCATCAACCGTGCACGCGCATATAGCTCGCGCGAGGACGCCATGCCGTCCCCGGCGGTGGACCAGCCTCAGCCTCCCGGCGCGTCTCAAGACGCGTGGCCCTCCGATCGCGATTTGGCCACCCTCCGCGAAGACGTCGCCGCGTATGCCGAGCGCCACGGCGTCCCCGCGGACCCACGGGACGTGCGCGTCGCGGTCGCGCCTTACCGCGTGTGCCCTCTCGGCGCGCACGTGGACCACCAGGGCGGACGCGTCGCGGGCATGGCGCTCGACTGCGGCGTTCTCCTCGGGTTCCTCCCCGCGCCCGCGCGGAAAACGGACGAAGCCGAAACCGAAACCGAAACCGAAACCGAAACGGAAAACCCCGTCGGCGCGTCGGAGGTGCTCCTGCGCTCGGACGCGTTCGCCGGCGAGGTTCGCTTCGACATCACGCGCCCTGACGACGACGCGGTGCTTCGAGAGGCCACGCGCGCGAACGAAGAGGTCGAAGGGGACGAAGAGAACGCGGGCCGTGATGAAGAGAAAGAAGCGGCGGACCGGAACCGAAAAAGCGGATGGGACGCGTTCGCGCGCGGCGCCGCCTGGGTTCTCGCCGACGACGCGCGGCTTCGCGACTCGGCGCCGCCGACGCGCGGCGTCGTGGGGATCGCGCGGTCCTTCCCGTCGGGTGTGCGCATGGACGGCGGCGGTGTCAGTTCCTCCGCCGCGATCACCGTCGCGTGCGTCATGGCCATGCAGCGCGTGAACGGCGAGGCGGCGGTGCCGGAAAAAGAGCTTTCCGAAGCAGAAAAAAAAACCCAAGCTGACGCGGCGCGGTGGCGCGTCGCGCGTCTGGCGCGGCGCGTGGAGAACGAACGCATCGGCGTGCGGTGCGGTGTCTTGGACCAGGCGTCCATCGCGCTCGCCGAGCGCGATACTTTGACGCTCATCGACTGCGCCGGCGAGACGCACGCGCGGATCAGGCTCGGCGCCGATCGCGACGGCGGCGCCGCGCCGCCGGCGTTCAAAATCCTGCTCGCGTTTTCCGGGCTGCGGGAGGCGTTGACGTCCACGGGGTACAACGCGCGCGTCGAGGAGTGCCGCGAGGCTGCGCGGCGGCTGCTGCGGGCCCCAGGCGCGCGCGACGCCGTCCTCGGCGACGTCTCCCCGGAAACGCACGCGCGCGAGAAAGAGAACCTCCCCGCGCACCTCCGACGACGCGCCGCGCACTTCTTCGGCGAAGCCGCGCGCGTCGCCGACGGGGAAGTCGCATGGCGACGCGGCGACCTGCGCGCGTTCGGCGCGCTCGTCGCGGAGAGCGGCGTCTCCTCCGTGGAGAACTACGAATGCGGGTGCGCGCCCATGAACGCGCTGCGCGAGATGGTGTGCGCGACGCGCGGCGTGTTCGGCGCGCGGTTCAGCGGCGCGGGGTTCAGGGGGTGCGTGGTCGGGCTCGTCGAGGTGGCGGAAGCGGAGGCGGCGGCGAGAAGCGTTCGGGAAATGTACGCGGCGGCGTTTCCGGAACTCGCGCGCGACGCGCGCGTCGCGCTCGCCGGAACCGGGGACGGCGCCGGGATCGTGTAGAGCGACGTCGTGTCGGGTGCTCTCTCGGTGTGAAACACGATATTTAATAGAGCTTTTCCAGCTCGCTATAACTATAGTCTACGCGTCGCGCCGAATGGAAACGTCCGCTCGTCTGGGCGTCGAAGCGTCACGCCGCCAAGAGCGGTTCAGCCGCGTCGTCCCCCTCCGGCTCGCGCGCCGCCTCGGCGCCGCACGAGAGGTCTTCGTCGGCGGCGCCGTACACCTGGTACTTGAGCCCGAAGTAGTGCGCGCGCTTGGGCAACACGTAGAGGAGCAGGACGTCCACCACCGCGGTGGCGACGCCCATGAGCGCAACGCCGGCGCCGACCACGGTGGTCAGCGAGCCCAGGTCGAACCTACGCCCGACGCCCGAGATGGAGACGCGGATGCGCGGGCCGGAGGCTTTCACCAGAGCGCGCGCGTCGGCGCCTCGGCGGCGGCGCGCGCCGTCTCCGTCACCCGGCGCGTCCTCGTCGCTCCGCGCCGCGGACAGCCACCGCGTGTTGTACCCGTGCGACAAGCTCGAGTCCGCGGTGTCGACGCGCATCACCTCGAAGGGCATCCGCGGCGAGCACGCCTCCAGGGCGTTGTCGAGGTCGCAGTCGTAGTAGATGTTCATCTGCAGATCCGCGCCGTCGACGCGCACGTCCTCGTAGGATGTCCCGCCCATTCGCAAAATATCATCCAGCGTGAACAGGTTCCAGCCGGGCGTCGGCTCGGTGCCGTTCGCGTTGGTCACGTCGAACGTGCGCCCGAACTTGTCGCGCATCCCGGGGAAACGCACGTCCGTGCGCAGGAACACGGTGAAGTTCCCCACGTTGTCCAGCGGCGCCAGCGCGTCCTCGTCGGGCTCGCCGGGGCACCAGCCCCGCACCTCGCACGCGCCGGCGCCGGCGGAGAGAGACGCCGGAACGCAGCGACCGGTTTGCACGCCGGAGCGCGAGACGACGCCTTCGCGGCACTCCGTCGCCGCTTCTTCCGCGCGGTTCCCGGAGGCGCCGGAGGGGAGCGCGCACGCTTCATCCTCGTGCGTCCCGGGGCACACGCCCCTAGCCTGCTCCGTGCGCATGATGTTGGTCGCCACGAACACGCTCGTCGCGTCGTACACGGTGAGGTCTGACGCGTCCCACAGCTCCGGCAGCGCGTTCGAGCCCGGCGGGCTCGGCCTGATGGCGATGCCTTTCACCTTGAGCGCGACGCTCCCCACCGCGGGGACGGTCGCCTGGTACCCTTTCTTCGCCACCAGGGTGAACCCGACGACGTACGCGAACACGACGGCGAGGATGCTGTAGTACAGCAAGCCTGCGTGACGGGCGGGGACGAGTAGGGGTGGTGAGACGGAGGGACCGAGAGACGCGAACGACGCGCGTGGTTGGGTGTTGCGCTTTCGCATCTCGTCGGCGGTGGAAGGGAAACGCGGACGACACGCACTGAGGGTCCAGCTCTTGATGACCACGCTCTTCTGCGTGCTGTACCCCACATTATTCAGAGCGGACACCACGGCTCCCATGGTGGCGCCCACGCGCGTGAGACTGCGAGCCGCACGAGAAAACCACGGGGATCCAGGAAAACACCCCTCGCAAAAACGGACTCGTGGGCGTTTGTTCGAACGGAGGAAGATCTCGCGAATTCCCGGGTTCAGTTCGCTTTGCGCTTGAGCTGGAGCATCCTTGGGACGTCGCCGAGATGGCGGAAACTGAGGGGGGCGGCGCTAAGGCGCTATTCGCGCGCCTGTCGCTCCTCGTGCTGAACGTCGCGCTGTTCGGGCTCGGCATCGCGCTGGCGGTGATGGGATCGAACGAAGAGGGAACCGCCGGATTGGTCAAGAGCATCTACGCGAACCACGGCGTGACGTTCGCGGCGTTCCAGGAACCCGACTACGCCATGGCCGTCGCGGGCGCGTTCATCACGCTCACCTCGATGCAGGGCATCGTCGGCGCGATGACCGGACACAAACCCACGCTCTTCGCGTACCACACGTTCTGCCTGTTTCTCTTGACGGGCGTGATTTACGCCGCGGAGATGACGCGCATCTACCGGGATGAGGCTGACGCCACCGTCGCCGCGTACTGGTCCCGCCTCGACCCGCGGGACATGAGCGCTCGCGACGACAACCTCGTGAACTATTCCGAGGACAGAACCAAGCACATCGCCAAGCGGTGGTTCACGGACGCGAACAACATACTCATCGCCGTCGCGGTGTTCCTCTCCTTCACGCTCGTCGCCTCAGGAAGCGTCATGGGCCTCAAGTACACGCTCAAGCGCGTCGGCGCCGGCGCCAACTTCATGGGCATCCTCTTCGGCTTCTTCCTGCTCGTGCTCTGCGCGGTGGTCGCCAGGGCCACCTACGTCGTGCCGGACGCGCTCAGTCTGGACGTTTCGGTGGACTTCCCGGTGGACGACGACGGTCGGGCGGGCGAGCCCGTGGACGCCTTCGTGGGGCTGCTCCGTCACGAGCCCTGGAAAATCTTCAGGGACGACGAGTTCACGGGCTCGAGCAGGCCGCACGGCGTCGACCCCGTGGCGTCGCCGCCGCCGCCGCTGCCTCCGCCGGCGAACGACACGAGCCCCCCCGCGCGTGCGACGAGAAGGCTTCTGGAGTATGGCAACGCGGCGAGCGCGACGCCGCCGCCGACGCCGGCGTTCCCGTCCCCCCCGGCGGCGCCTCCTCCCCCTTCTTCCCCCCCCCCCTGGGATGAGGCCTTCCCCGCGCGCGCCATGTGGATCAACGCCGTGGACCGCCGCAAGCGGTCGCGCGACGGTGTGCTGCAGAGCACGGTGGTACACTTCACGGCGTCGTTCTCGGGCGTGAACGCCACCGAGGACGTCGACCTGAACGCGACGCTGCCGCGGGCGGTGCGGGAGCGCGTCGCGCGCGCGGCGGTGGGCGAGGACGAGGTGGTGGTCTCGAACCTGCGCTCGGGAGGCACGCACGCGTACGGCGGCGCGTGGGCCGCGCACCTGCTGGCCGCCGCGGGCGTGCTGGTGATGATCGCGAGCATCGCCGGCTTCGTGGGGATCACCACCGGCGTGACGGCGCACCTCTGGACGCACTTCTTCTTCTGCGCGTTCGCGTGGTCCTTCGCGGTGGCCGCCGCGCACACGCTGCTGGAGCACTCGGACGACACGAAGCGTTACCTGGCGAACCACTGGCAGGTGATCCAGACCGGCGTCGTGGGCGAAAACGTCGCCGCCGAGGACGCGGCGGCGTTCGCCACGCAGCACATGCGCGCCGCCGCCGCGCTCGGCGCGCTGTGCGCGGTGTTCCTCTCCGTCTCTCTCGCCGCCACCGTCGCCGCGCTGCTGGTGATCTACGGCTGGATCGGGCCGGGCGCGCACAGGAGGGGGCAGCCCCTGTTCCGCGGCGGGAGCGCCTCCATGGGCGCCACCGCGGACGGCGCTTCCGGAACGGCGGGCGCGGCGGTGGCGCACCGACGGCTCGCGCGGGAGGATGACGACTGGGGCGACGGCTGGGGCGACGGCTGGGACGACGACAAGCCGAGAGCCGCGCGGTCCGACGCGAGAGCCTCCGCGCGCGTCGGCGACGTGGAGTCCGGAGGCGGACACGGGGAGGCAGGCGGCTCCGCTCCTAGGGCGGCGGCAGCCGGGGAACGCGTGGAGATGGCTGACCTGCACAACATGGTGCAGGAGGCGCGCGGCGGCCGCGGTCGTTTTAAGCGGCGCGGCGGGAAGAGTTCGCGGACGCCTTCGCCGGAGCGCGCGCGCGCGCGCTCCGCCGTGCCCGCGTCGGCGGCGGCGGCGAAGATGGAGGAGGGCCTCCTCTCCCTCTTCGCGCGCGTCACGGGCGGGGTCTCGTCCGGCGCGTCGCGGGGGGATCGGGAGCCTCTCCAGAACGCGAAAGAGAAGGCGTCGTCTTCCGTGTTCCGGGACGAAATCGCGCGCCCCGGCCACTCGCGCGCCGACGTCGCGGCGGCGGTGTCGATGCTGCGCGCCGCCGCGGCGCGGCGCAACCCGGAGGACCCGGACGCGGCGCTCAGGGCGGCGCTGGAGGTGGCGGGCGAGGGGGACGCGACGCTGATCCGCGAAGCGCTGGGGGGAGGGCTCGGAGGGTCGCCGCGCGGGCGAGCGCGCTTCACGCTTGAGTGAACAATGCGCGATTGTGTTTGTGATGAACTTGTTGATCGATACGTCGCGTTTCGCACTTTTCGAAGAACGTGTGAAAAAGCACCTCGACGATGTCCGAAAAGTAACATTCTGTCTGTCAGAGGCGAGCGCGCGGGGGTCGCGCGGGGCTCGGTCCGCGTCGATCGGCGACCGCGATGGAGAAGTCCAACGCCGTGCGTGATGCGCACAAGACGAACTGGAGCGACCCGGGGACGTGCTTGACTGTCGCGGTGCTCGGGTGCACGGGCGACCTGGCGAAGAAGAAAACCTACCCCGCGCTCTTCGCGCTGTTCCTGCACGACCACATGCCCGAGGGCACCGCGGTGGTGGGGTACGCGCGCTCGGACCTGGACGACGCGCGTTTGCGCGAGACGCTCCGCGAACGCCTGAAAGGTCCGCCCGAGAAAGTCGAGGCTTTCCTCGCGCGGTGCTTCTACGAGCGCGGCGCGTACGAAGACGCGAGCCGGGCGGACGTGTTCGGGGGGCTGGGCCGTCGGATGTCGCTGTTCGAGCGGCAGCGCGACGCCGTCGCCGGCCATCGCATCTTCTACCTGGCGCTTCCACCCTCCGTGTACCCGCCCGTGTGCGCGAACATCCGCGAGTCGTGCATGTCCGCCGACGGCTGGACGCGCGTGATCGTGGAGAAGCCCTTCGGCCGGGACCTGGAGTCCTCCGAGGCGCTCAGCGGCGGCATCGCCGCGCTCTTCTCCGAGGCGCAGCTGTACCGCATCGACCACTACCTCGGCAAGGAGCTGACGCAGAACCTGGTGGTGATGCGGTTCGCGAACCGCTTCCTGGCGCCGCTGTGGAACCGGGACAACATCTCGAACGTGCAGATCATCTTCAAGGAGCCGTTCGGGACGCAGGGCCGCGGGGGGTACTTCGACCAGTACGGCATCATACGCGACATCATCCAGAACCATCTCCTGCAGTTGCTGTGCCTCGTCGCCATGGAGAAGCCGTGCTCGCTCTCGCCGGACGACATCCGCGACGAGAAGCTCAAGGTGTTGCGGTGCGTCGAGCCTGTGAGCACGGACGACGTCGCGCTCGGGCAGTACACGAACGGGCCGGAGGGGCCCGCGTACCTGGACGATCCCACGGTGCCCGCCGGGAGCCGCGCGCCCACTTTCGCGCTCACCGTGCTGCGGGTGAACAACGAGCGCTGGGAGGGCGTGCCGTTCATCGTCGAGGCGGGCAAGGCGCTCAACGAGCACAAGTGCGAGATCCGGCTGCAGTTGCGGGACGTTCCCGGGGATCTGTTCGCGGCGCAGCGCGTGAACGGCCGCCAGGCCCGAAACGAGTTCGTCGTGCGTCTGCAGCCGGACCCCGCCATCTACATGAAGATGACGGTGAAGGAGCCCGGGCTGGGGATGGAGCTCGCGCAGAGCGAGCTGGAGCTCCTGTACACGGAGAAGTACGAGGACACGCCCATCCCCGAGGCGTACGAGCGCCTGATCCTGGACTGCATCAACGGCGACCAGCAGCACTTCGTGCGTCGGGACGAGCTGAGGGCGGCGTGGAAGATCTTCACGCCGCTGCTCAAGTACGTGGACGCGGGGGGTCTCAACCCGGAGCTGTACGCGTACGGGTCCCGCGGGCCGAAAAACGCTGACAAGCTGCGGCAACGCGCCGGGTTCATCGAGAACGTCACCGCCAAGGACATCACAAGTTGATTATTGGCACGCGCCGCGGCAGAAACGCACGATTTGCGAATGAATATGGACGAGAGATGATGTTGTTTCGTCGCTCTTCGAGCGGATCCGAGGAGCCTTCGTCGCGGTTCATCCGCGCGCGCGTGGCGCGTCCTACTCCATACTCTCGCCGTCGACGGTCTCGACAAAAAGAATTTCCTCCCGAAAAAAGACGCCTTTCCGAGAAACGGCTGGGACCAGAGCCGATGCGCGCAGCGACGCTCGAGGCGTCGCCTAGATGGCCGTGGGCGTCCATGCGCGGGGGTTCTTTCAGACACGATGGACGTCCGCGCGCGGGGCCGGTCGCGGCGAAGGGCCCGCCGCGGGCAGAGCGGTCTGAGGAGGGTCGGCGCGCCCCGCAGTCGTGCCGCTCTGACTCGGAGATGCTGGTCGCGCAGCTCGCGGTGGAGGCGCCCGAGCACTTCGGCGGTGACGACGTCGACGCCCTGTTCGGCGCGGACATCGCGCTCTCGAAGTGGGCGGACCCCCGAGCGACGGACCCGGGCTTTCTCGCGGCGTGCGTCCTCCGCGCCAGCGGACTCGACGAAGCGGAACGGCGAAGCGCCGACGCGCGCCCTACCGGCGCGCGCGCGAAGAAAAAGAAAACCCTCCCCGTCGACCGCGAGGTCTCCGCGGCGCGCGGTCGCGCCGCGAGCATGTTCAACTTGGTGCTGAGCGCGCTGGATCTCCGCGGCGGCGCGCACACCGCCGCACTCACCGTGGCATTCGAGGAAATGCCCGGCGCGCGAGTCGCGCCGGACGTCGTCAGCCACGCGCTCGTCGCCGCGGCGTGCGTCTCCGCCGGCGACGACGCCGGCGCCGGCGCGGCTCTGGCCGCCGCGCGCCGCGCCGCCGGCGCCGCCGGCGCCGCCGCGTCGCCGCGTTCGCGGGCGCGCGAGGCGTCGACGCCGAGCGCCGCTCCGACCGCGGAGACCTCCGGCTTGCGCGTGCTGTACGAGGACGCGCACGTCGTCGCGGTCTCCAAGCCCGCGGGCGTCTTGACGCACGAGCCGCGCGGCGCCGGGTCGAGAACAGAGAACGCTAAAAAAAAAAAACCAAAAGGCGAGGAGAGCGTTTCGTCGGCGCTCCTGCGCGCGTACGGCGCCGAGGGCTTGAGCGCGGTGAGCGCGCACGTCTCCGGGGCGGGCATCGTGCACAGGCTGGACCGTCCCACGACGGGCGTGCTTCTGGTGGCGAAGACAGACGAGGCGCACCTGATGCTCGTCGCGCGGTGGTTCCAGCGGCGCGTCGAGAAGACGTACCTGGCGCTGACGGAGAGGCACCCGGGCGACGCGGACGCCCGGCGGCGGATGGCGGCTCGCGCCTCCGAGGGGCGCGTCCTCGCGCCCGTGGATGGCAAGCCCGCGCGGAGCGACTGGCGCGTACTCGAGACGTTCGAGGGCGACGCGAGTAGGCCGTGCGCGCTCGTGGAGGTGCGGCCGCTCACGGGCAGGAAGCACCAGATACGGCGGCACATGGGCCTCATCGCGCGCGCGCCGCTGGCGGGGGATCCGCTGTATCGAAACGGCCTCGCCTCGAGGGCGCCCGAGTGCGTGGAGGACGCGCTGGCCCGGGAATCCCCCGGCGCGGGAACCGGCGGGGCGCGGGCCAGGAAGAAAGTCAAGCCCGGCGGTGCGCTCTTTCTGCACTCGCGCTCGATCGAGCTCGAGCACCCCATCACGGGCGAGGCGCTCGTGCTGGAAGACCCGCCGCCGCCCGCGTTCGAAGCCGTCCTCGAGGCGCTCAGGAAAGAAAAATAGCCGCATCCGACGCCGTCGTTTTTCTTGTCAATGAGCTCGCATCAAAGTCTAAAGAATCGCTCATACGCCCCTCGGCGCGGTCGTGCCCCTCCCCCGCGCCGCCCTCGTCCACACCCTCTCACTGCGCTGCCGTCGCGCGCCTCACCCGTGCGTCATCCCCGATCGACTCCCGCCGCGGGAGGCTCACACGCCGTACCCAGAGTTGTCCATGGCGTTGCCAACCACCTGGGGCTCGTTCTCGGGGATCTCGCACACCACCACGTCAGAGGTGAGGAAGATCTTCGCCACCGAGCACGAGTTCTCCAGCGCGCACCTGATCACCTTCGTGGGGTCGATGATGCCGTTGACCATCAGGTCCTCGAAGTTGCCGGTCGCGGCGTTGTACCCGAAGTCGGGGTTCTTGTCCGAGGTGACGCGCTCGACGACGACGGAGCCGTTGTCCCCGGCATTGGACGCGATGAGCCGCATGGGGTACTTGAGCGCGCGCTTGATGATATCCGCGCCGAGCTTCTGCTCCTCGTTGGGCAGCGTCTCTTTGATATCGTCCACCGCGGCGGCGAGCTTGAGCAGCGTGCACCCGCCGCCGATGACGATGCCCTCCTCCACTGCCGCCTTGGTGGCGTTGAGCGCATCCTCCACGCGAAGCTTCTTCTCCTTGAGCTCCGTCTCCGTCTGCGCGCCAACCTGGATGATGGCGACGCCGCCGCTGAGGCGCGCGGCGCGCTCGTTGAGCTTCTCCTTCTCGTACTCAGCCTCGGTGCCCTCGACGAGACGGTTGATCTGCTTCACGCGCGCCTCCACCTCGAGGTTGGTGCTGCCGTCGCCAACGATCGTGCAGCTCTCCTTGCCGAGCTCGATGCGCGCCGCGTTGCCGAGCACCTCGGTGCCAACCTTGTCCAGGGACAAGCCGAGCTCATCCTTCACAACCGTGGCGCCGGTGAGGATCGCGATGTCCTCGAGGTACTGCGACTTGCGCTCGCCGAAGCCGGGCGCCTTGAGCGCGCAGATCTTCAGCGCGCCGCGGAGCTTGTTCACCACGAGCGTGGCGAGCGCCTCCTGCTCGATGTCCTCGGCGATGATCAGCAAGGGGAAGCCCTG
>MDSV01056165.1_pt1 | contig 12752 bp, 13 predicted proteins | sample 810851 | NCBI WGS metagenome assembly MDSV01 (sample SAMN05326640, study PRJNA326480) | marine metagenome | isolation source: seawater | place: Atlantic Ocean: North East | collected 2012 | reverse complement strand
ACCCTAATTTACCAATACCTGGCATAAAAAACCTAACACCAACACCGGCAGACTTTTTCATAGAAAGTGGGCCATTTCTATCTATATAAAACGGCTCAGACATCTTTGAGCTGTTCCAAACATTTCCCATTTCTCCAAAGGCCATTACATATATTACAGGATTTTCTGATAGTGGAAATCTTAACTCTGTCGTTAATTTGCCCATTGAGTTTCCACCTACCGCTTGACCAGAAGCTGTTTGTGGTCCAATAGAATTATCTGGATACCCTCGTAAAGCATTACCATAAGGTATCCCATTACCTCCCATAATAAACCTTTCATCAAATGGTACAAAACTTTTTACATCATCATCAACATCTAATGTTTTAATAACTCCTAGCTTAAAAGAATTATAGAGTATCACCTTAGAAAAAGTAGGTGTAAACCATTGTAGATCTAATATATGTTTTTGAAAATTTTCGTTTCCACCTAGCACTCCACCGGAATAAGTGTTTTCAATTTGAAATCTAGAACCTCCAGTAGGGAACTCTGCTCTATTTCGACTATCTCGAGACAACATTTGGGATACGCTAAGACCTCTGGTCTTATCAAGTCCTCCAATATATGAATCAATATCTTCTTGTGTGCCCTCATATTGCTTTTCCATAATTTTTGCAGACCACATTACTCTAAAAAAATCATCTGGCCAATCCAATCTTCGTCCAAAGCTTGTAACAGCTCCTGCGACTGTAAAATCTAGCGGAAAATAATAGTTGGTAGAAGACCCTCTATAAGAATAAAATATGGATGCTCCAACCAAGTATGGGCTATCATTAATCATTGGATCTTGAAAGCTAATATTTAAAGATTTGTATTTTGAAGGTTCTTGATTAGAGTATACAGAAAAATTAGTACCTGTACTTAATCCAACATTAAATTTTTGTCCTTTACCCATAAAGTTATCAAACTCCACACCCGCTCCACCCGTAATACCGTACTCACCAGTGAAACCAAGGTTGGCATTAATTCTTTGGGTAGATTTTTTTTCTTGAACTACAAAATCTAGGTTAACCTTATCTTCGGATATAGGGTTAACATCGGGTATAACATTATCAAAATAATTGAGTATCCAAATATCGCGCTGACTACGCATTAATTTAGATCTATTAAAAACATCACCAGGGAATAATTTTAATTCTCGCCTAATAACATTTTCTCTTGTTTTATCATTTCCTGAAACAAAAATATTCTCTATATAAACCTTACTTCCTTCAGTAAAAACAAAATTGATATCTAAAGAATCTGAACCAAATGGTATAATTTCAGGAGTAACATTGCTAAATATATATCCTTTGTTTTGATAAACACTCATCATATTTTCATAAACTGATTTAGTAAAATCTTCTTCTGAATAAATATCCCCTGTTTGAATTTTTAGCAATTGTCTTAGAGTCTCTTCGTCGGCAATTTCATTACCTTCAAATGTAAAGTTGCGATAATGGTACTGCTCTCCTTCATCAACAGAAAGCACCAATGTTAATGATAAATTTTCTTTATCTATCATGAGAGTATCGCTTAATACTTGAAAATCTCTATATCCTTCATTTTGGTAGAAAAGAGCTAGAGTTTTTTTGTCTTCTTCAAAAGTTTTTTCATCAAAACTTTTTACCCAAAAAGACCACCACTTTCTTTCTTTTGTCTCTTTTAATTCTTTTTTTAGTTTACGTTCTGAAAAATTACTATTCCCTTCAAATGTAATATTTTCTAATCTATATTTTTCATTTTCTGTAACAGAAAAAACTACATCTCTTGCATAGCTAGTGCGAACTAAAGTATCTTGTGGAACTTCTATCGTTGATTTAACCTCGACATCAAAGTATCCATCCTCTCTATAAATTTCTTTGATTTTTTTATTAGCAGCATCCAAAGAGCTTGGACGAATTCTTTGCCCAGTTCTTAAATCAATTTTTTCAGTAAATCTTGTTTCTCTTACAGAGATTCCCTCAAATAAAACCTGATTTAATGTAGGGCTTTCTTCAACTGTAATTGTAATCTCAACTCCATACTCAGAATCATTGTTTAAAACAATATTAATATCGCTAAAAAGGCCTAAATCCCATAGTCGTGTTAAAGCAGTAGAGATATCAGATCTTTGAATCTGGGTTCCGTCACGTAAGCCTGCAGAATATTTAATCATTTTATCTGAGGTTGTAGTGTTCCCTTCAATGTTAACACGATAAAGGTTTACTTCTTGTCCGTATAGCATATTTACAAACAATAATAATATTATAGTTATATATATATTTCTCATGCTTTGTCAGTTAATTTACCAAAAGTCCTATTTCTTTCATTAAAATCTTGTAATGCTTCTATCAAGTCTTTTTCTGTAAAGTCTGGCCAATTTTTCTTACTTATATAAATTTCTGAATAAGCAGATTGCCATAACAAAAAATTACTCAACCTATATTCTCCTGCCGTTCTTATTATTAAGTCCGGATCAGGTATTTCAGGGCAATATAAGTGATTTTTTACAATCTCTTCATCTATTATTTCTTTTTTTTCACTCATAACAATTTTATTAATTGCATCTATAATTTCTTGTCTGCCTCCATAGCTCAGGGCTAGAGAAAGAATTAGACCTGTATTGTTTTTTGTTTTCTCTATAGCGTTAACAACAATCTTCTGTATACTCCTTGGTAAATCCTCTACCCTTCCAACGACTTGAAACACTATATTGTTCCTTTCTAATTCTTCAAGCTCATTGGTGAGCATTGCACCCAATAAAGACATTAAACTATCTATTTCAAATATTGGCCTATTCCAATTTTCTCTTGAAAATGCATAAAGAGTAAGGTAGGGGATGTGCAAATTTGAGCATGCTTCAATAATTATCTTAGCAGAATCAGCACCTTTTTTATGTCCAGTTATACGGTCTAAATTTTGATTGGTTGCCCATCTTCCATTCCCATCCATAATAATTGCAAGATGATTAAGATTAAATGATTGTTCCATTATAGGGTAGTGATTTGTTTTGCTAAGTCTAAAAATATTTTTGATATAGGGTCTTCCTTTTCATAAAAAACAATTGGCTCTCCCATATCAATCGACTTCATTAATTTATGTGAATAAGGAATTTCTGATAATAGTGGAATATCAAGCCTAATACTTTCACTATGACCTCCCCCATGCTTAAATAAATCAAATTTTAGATTAAATTTTCCATCATTATTTGTTTTAATTTTTTTCCCATTAATAATAAGATTTGCTTTATTCGCGCCTTCAACTTCGCCTCTAATATCCATATAAGACATATTTTCTATTACTCCTAATAGATCTGTTTCTACCTTCTTAAACATATCAGCGCCTTTTCTTACGTCTGTTAAAGCAATATCATTGGGTGTAGTAACAATAATTGCTCCATCTAATGGAATCTTTTGAGATAAAGTTAGTTGGACATCTCCTGTCCCTGGCGGAAGGTCAAGGATGAGATAATCTAAGTCGCCCCATTTTACATCTTTGAAAAATTGTTCTGTCATTTTAGCTACAAGAGGACCTCTCCATACTACTGGTGCTTGATTACCACTAATAAAACCAAAACTCATTAATTTTATATTATGTTTTTCTAAAGGAATAATTTTTTGATTTTCATCTATCTCCGGATTAGCTTGAATGCCCATTGTAATAGGTAAAGATGGGCCATAGATATCCAAATCCATCAATCCTGTTTTTTGTCCATTTCTCGCTAATGCTGCTGCTAAGTTCAACGCAATAGTAGACTTACCAACACCACCTTTCCCACTAGCTATTGCAATAATTTTTTTAATATTTCCTTCTACGTTTTGATGTTTGTTTGACGTGTCGACTTCTGTCTTTTGAGGAGAAGGGTTGTCTAATAACTTGATAGTAACTTCAAAATCATCAATAACAATTTTCTCTTGTATGTCGTTAATTAATTCTGCTTTTTTCGCTTCATTTTGAGAAGAAATAGAAAGCATAATAGTAATGGTTTTATGATCAATAATAATTTCTTTTACCATTCCAAAGGAAACAATATCTCGATTAAAACCAGGATAATGTATTGATTTTAGTTTTTCTAATATTTGATTTTTCTCTATCATAAATCAGGGCAGTTAAAAATAGAAAAGACTGATATAAAATGTTATATAAATCTATTATGGAGCTTCTTGGCCAAAAAACCCATAATTCTTAGCAATAGATGATTCATATTCTTCTGGTATCTCATCTTCATCGTAAATAGCATCCACCGGACATTCAGGTTCACATGCTCCACAATCAATACATTCTTCTGGATTAATAAAAAGTTGTTTTGATGTAGCAACAAAATCAGGATCCTTGGCTTCCTCGCCTGACCCTTCTGGATCGTTTGGACCATGTATGCAATCTACTGGACACACTTCAATACAAGCTGTGTCACAAGTGCCTACACATGGGTCTGTGATAATGTATGTCATAAATATTGCTTATTTTCTTAGTTGCTAGAGAATATATTATACGTAGTTTCATAATCAAAATCAATACATGCAAAAACAAAACCAATTAAATATTTTTTTATGGGGAATGCCTATCACAAATTCAATTGCAAGGTCCATGTATGATGTGGCATTTATATGGCTTATACTAGATATTACAAATTCTACGCAGATTACTGGGTTTGTTGCTATGACAACATATTTACCAGCAATTATTTTTGGTTTATTTGTTGGCTCTGTGGTAGATTTATTGCCAAAAACAAAAGTGATCATCAGTTCTACAATACTACAGGGGCTAGTTATATCGCTTATACCTCTTTTTCTTTTTCTTGATATAAAATCTGTTTGGCTTTTAATGATTATTGCTTTTTTTCATAATGGTTTTTCTCTCCCTATTGTTCCATCATTTAATGCATACCTACCAACACAAATTAGTAAAGATAATCTTTTGCGCGCTAATTCAATTGCTAATATTTCTTGGCAAACTGCTGTTGTTGTTGGCCCAATATTGGCTATACCATTTTTAAATTTTTATCCGGTTGAGAATTTATTTATAGTTTGTGTGTTTTTTTACTTTCTAGCTAGTTTTTTTGCTTCATTTGTGCCTCATGATAACGTAGAAAAGGAACCAATTAGTTATAAAAAAATTATTCAAAAAACAAAAGAAGGTTTGGAATACCTAAGAGCACAATCTACAATAGGCTTTATGGTTTTATTAACATTGCTCAGCAATATTTTTGTCATGGGCCCTGCAGTTGTAGGTATTCCAATGTTTGTTAAGTTTTCTTTATATGGATCAATAGTAAATCTTGCAACGGCAGAGATGTTTATAGGAATAGGAATGCTTTTTGGTACAGCTATAATGTATAAAATTGGGGACAAATTTAATTATGGATTTTTATTTATTTTAGGACTGTATATAGATGGTATGAGTTTTTATTTATACTATTTTGCAGATAACTTATTTCAATTTTATATTTTTTCTTTTATGCATGGCATTGGAATACCATTTTTAATTATATCAAGGGTATCAATTCTTCAAAATAATATAAAAGAAAGGTTTTTAGGAAGAATTTTTTCAATAATATCAGTTTCTATTATTAGTATGACAGCTATATCAAGTGGTATAATTGGTGTATTAGCTGAATTTATGGATATACAAAGCATTTTCATGATTTTTGGTATTTTAGCAGGAAGTTGTGGATTAATTGGTACATTTCATCCAAAAATTAGGTATTTAAACTAAATCAATTATTTACTAAAGAAACAATTTTTTCTCTTGTTAGATCTCGTAATTCTTCAACAGATAAATCTGAATATTGATCCGAAGTAATCGGTGTCCCGAATACTAAGGTTAATCTTCCTGGATTAATAATCCAACTAGTTCTTTTATTGGCACGATAAGCACCAATTAGTCCAATGGGAACAATTGTTGCATTGGTAGCTTTAGCAAAATGAAATCCGCCTTTTTTAAATTCTCCCATTTCACCTGTAATTGTGCGTTGTCCTTCGGGTGATAAGACCATCGAGTCTTTATCGGTCAATAATATTTTTTCTGCAACCCTTAAAGTTTGTTTAGCTTTATCAGTATTGTCATGGGTAATAGAGTATGCACCATATCTCTTAGCCATATATCCAAATAATGGTATTTTAAATATTCCTTCCCAGCCAATAGCATTGATATAATATGGAATTCCTCCTGCTAACATTAAAACATCAAACATAGATTCATGGTTAAACATAAATAAATATGGGCCATCTTTTTTAGGAGGAGGAGCGCCTCTAACACTAAAATATTGTAGCCCGCTAAGCATGGCTAGCCTTGCGCCTAAGGGTGCTACAATGGGGTAAGTATTTCGAGGATGAGTTATATAGCTAAATAAAATAACGCTAATTAAAAGAAATGCAAAAAGAGTAAAAAATATTGGAAGAATAAAAAGTGATAATATAATGCTTAATATCTTGTACATAATTATAGCGCCTTATTTAATAATTCTAACATTTTATAATTTGCCTTTGGCAATGGAAACTTATCTAACCCTTTCATGGTAGTCCATATATAATTTTCTTTAATTTGAATAGTCCTAATATTATCTATTACATGATAAAATAAAGAAATTGAGACTTTAAAATGGCTATATTGATGTTTTACCTCTCCAAGATATTTTGGATCTTTAATTATTAGATTTGTTTCTTCTTTAACTTCTCTTATCGCTGCATTTTTTTTTGGCTCGTCCAGATTAATCTTGCCCCCTGGAAACTCCCATAATCCACTAAGCATTTTATCTTTAGGTCTTTGCATAAGTAATAGTTTATTTTTATAAGAAATGATACAAACTGCTATATTGACTGTTGGAATGGGTTTGTTTTTCTTCGTTTCTGGATACTCCAAAGGATTATCATTCAATGTTGCTTTACATTCAGATGTTATAGGACAAGGATTACAATGGACAGCTTTAGCTTGACAAACACTACTCCCTAAATCCATTAAAGCTTGATTAAAGTCACCCGGTTTTGACTTGTCCTGTATATGTTCAAGAAACTTTTTTACCCTATTGCTATTAAATTTTGATTTCTTCTTCAAACCAAGAAGTCTGAAACCAACACGCTCTAAATTGGTATCTATTCCTACCTCTTGCTGGTTATATGCAATAGCTAATATAGTTTTTGCGGTATATTCTCCAATACCTGGTAATTTAATAAGTTCATTAAATGTGTCTGGGAGCTCTCCGTTTAAAGATTGTGCAGTTAGATGTATATTTTTACATCGAGAATAATACCCCAATCCTTCCCAGTGCTTTAAAACATTATTATAATCTGCTTGTGCAAGTGTTTTAATATCAGGAAAACTGCTGATCCATCGTTGATAATAAGGAATAACTGTAGCTACTTGTGTTTGTTGTAGCATGATTTCGGAAATCCAAATTTTGTAGGGGTCTTTGGTTTCTCGCCATGGCAGGATTCTTTTATTTGAAGAATACCAAACCAATAAATTTTCTGAAATCATAGCTTTAGATTAAGAATATGGCTTCAAAAATCCAAAAATTAACTACATGTGGTCTCAATTAGCGCTGCACAAGCTTTATAGGGGTCAACATTTGAAGCGGGGCGCCTATCTTCTAAATAACCTTTTTTGTCATTTGCAACATCCATTGGAATTCTAATTGATGCTCCTCTATCGCTAACTCCATATTTAAATTGGCTTATACTACACGTCTCATGATCCCCTGTTAACCTTTGATCATTATCTGCTCCATAGGCAGCTATGTGTTTATCGATGTTTTGTCCAAGCTTTTCGCATGCATCGTTGATTACTTCAATACCGCCATCTGCGCGCATTGATTCTGTGCTATAGTTTATGTGAGCACCTGAACCATTCCAATCACCTTTTATTGGTTTTGGATGAAGATCAACTCTTAAGCCATAGTCTTCTCCCACTCTTTCCAACAACCATCTTGCAACCCAAAGTTGATCACAAACCTCTAAAGCTGGCAATGGACCTACTTGATATTCCCACTGTCCAAGCATAACCTCAGCATTAATTCCTGAAATTTCAAAGCCTGCGTCTAAACATAAATCTAAGTGATCTTCTACCATATTTCTTGCAGCAACATCTTCAGATCCTACACTACAATAATATGGACCCTGAGGTCTTTCTGGAAAACCTTGTTCAGGCCAACCTGCAGGTTGCTTACCATCCATTAGCGTATATTCTTGTTCTATCCCAAACCATGGTTTGTGTTCTTTAAATTTTTTAGCCAACTCAACCAGGGTAGCTCTTGCATTTGATTTATGTGGTGATCCATCAGGATTACAGACCTCACACATAACCAATATATGATCTCCGCCACGTATTGGATCCGAACACATCCAAACAGGTTTTAGTTTACAATCACTATCTCCTCCATCTGCTTGTAGTGTGCTTGATCCATCAAAGCCCCATGTAGGAAGATCTGATACAGAAGAAACTATACCATCTAATATCTTTGTTTTTGATCGTAAATTTGCAGTTGGCTTATAACCATCAATCCAAATATATTCTGCTTTAACTTTCATTATAATTTTCCTTTTTTTAATTTATATTAGGCGAAACAGTGATTTAATATATTTATAAATAACTAATAAATAAATTATTATTTAATCTAAATCATGCATATCACTTAATATATTAAGGTCTATGCTGGTTTCTTCCTTATAAGATGACAAAACTAAATTAGATTGTGTTCTTGAAACTCCAGGCCAATTTTGAATATCATATAGGAGGTCTTCTAGTGCTTGAGAATTCTTTACACGCACTTTTAATATATGAGAACCGGAGCCAGTAATTGAATGGCATTCCATTACCGCTTCGCACTTATTTGCATTATCAACAAATTTTTCATAATGATCAGAATGCTCGCTAACAATAAATACATAGGCAGTTAAATCGAGCCCTGCTTTCTTATGATTTAATATAGCAGAAAATCTTTCAATAATACCTTTTTCTGTTAGCTTTTTGATTCTTTCACTTATCGCAGGGACTGATAAGTCTAAAGATTTGGCGATATCGCTTGCTGATGAGCGGCCGTTTTTTTGAAGAATTTTTAGAATTTCAATATCAATATTATCAAGCATATACTATATTACAAACATGAAGAACAAAAAAGCAGATTTAAATGATATTTTAAAAAGAATATCAAAACTTGAGGCTCGCCTTGATGATATTGCACCGATTGCTAAAAGAAAGCTACCATCAAAAAAAGATCAGATTAAGCAAATTAAATCAGAAATTAATATATGGTCAGAAAAGTTTCCTTCTGTTGATATAGAGTTTGAGTTAGCTAAGATGTTAGATTGGCTTAGAGCAACCAATAAAAGGAAGAAAGATTATAGAGCCTTTTTTCGTAACTGGTTAAGAAAAAGTACAAATAGTATAGGCAATGATCCGGATCCTATACAATCATATGTTTATGGTTGTAATGCTAAAAAAGCGGGGTGTAATCATGAGATTTCGAGCTTTAAAGATATGTCTTTCTATTGTGATGAATGCAATGATATCAAAACAATTATTAAAACAATAAAAAGTTAGTCTTCTTCTTTTTCAATAGTAAGCTTAAAACTTCCTGATAGATCGCTAGTAAACCTTACATTAATATCATGCTTTCCTAGTGTTTTAATAGGGGAAGGTAGGTCAATATATTTTTTATCAAAAATAATATCTTTTTCAACTAAAAGTTTTTCAATATCTATTTTTGTAACTGAGCCAAATAGTTTTTTGCCATCTTCTGATTTCATTTTAATAACAATATCTAAATCTGAAGCCTGCTTCAATAGATCTAAAAGGACATCTTTCTTTTTTCCAATTTTACGATCTTCTTGGGTGCGTTTTTCTTCGAGACGTTTTAGTTGTGGTTTAGAAAATGTAATTGCTAGTTTTTTTGGAATTAGGAAATTGCGTCCAAATCCAGGCTTTACATCAACTACATCACCTTTATTCCCAACATTTTCTACGTCTTTTGTAAGTATTAATTTCATATTTAATCCCTATCAATAGCTGCAAAAGGAAGCAAGGCAATATTTCTTGCTCTCTTAATTGCTGTTACTAGTTTTCTATGCATCTTACTGCTAGTGCCAGTGATTCTTCTTGGAGTAATCTTTCCCTGGTCATTAATAAACTTGTTTAAAAGCTTAGTATCTTTATAATCAATTTCATGTATGTTATTTCTCTTAAAATAACAGGATTTTTTTCTGCTAGACAACATCTTAACTTTCCTCCTCTTTTACTTCTTCATCTTTAGGAGCCTCTTCTATAACATCCTCTTCTTCATGTGGTGAAGGTTTATCCTCTAGTTTAATGATAATATATTTTAGAACCTCTGAATGAAGATTTAAAAACACCTTAAATTCATTTACAAAATTTGAGTTTTTAAATTCAGCATTTAAGATAATATAGTTCCCATGTTTGTGTTTATTCACAGAGTATGCTAACTGTTTTTTCTCCCAAAAATTATGGTTAACTATACCATGTTTTTTAGATTCAATATGCTTGCTTACTTCACCAATAATTTCAGATATTTTATCTGAACTGTGGTTCGGATTGACAACATATAATATTTCATAATAATTCATATAATTTCTCCATTAGATGCTATTAATAAGGGGTGCAATCACTAATGATACAACCGATATCAGCTTAATTAAAATATTTAAAGATGGTCCTGCAGTATCCTTAAATGGATCTCCTACCGTATCACCTACAACAGCAGCCTTATGCGCTGTGCTTCCTTTACCGCCGTGTGCACCAGACTCAATATATTTCTTGGCATTATCCCATGAACCTCCTGCATTTGACATAAAGATTGCTAACAGTACTCCTGTTACTGTCACTCCTGCTAAAACCCCGCCTAACATAGTTGGATTTTTAAGAATCAATCCAAAAAATATTGGTGTGAATACTGCTAGAGCTCCAGGTAAAACCATTTTATTAATAGCAGCGGTAGTAGCAATATCTACGCACTTTGCATAGTCTGCTTTTACTCCAGCCTTACCATCTAAAAGACCTTTAATTTCTTTAAACTGTCTTCTCACTTCTTCTATCATTTCAAAAGCAGCATCTCCAACAGCTTGCATTGCAAGTGCTGAAAACACAAATGGCAGAGAAGAACCTATGAGTAGCCCAACCATAACTTCTGGGTTGCTAATATCTAATACTAGATCAGCGCCTGTATTTGCTTTAATTGTTGCTCTGAAAGCTGCAAATAGCGCAAGAGATGTTAAGGCAGCAGAACCAATTGCAAATCCCTTACCAATAGCAGCTGTTGTATTTCCAACCGCATCAAGCTTATCTGTTCTGTCTCTTACTTCGCTTGGGAGTTCAGCCATCTCAGCTATACCGCCGGCATTATCTGCAATTGGACCGTATGCATCTACTGCTAACTGAATTCCAAGTGTTGATAGCATGCCTAAAGCAGCTAAGGCAATACCATATAGATGAGCAAATTCATATGCGCCCAATATAGAAATGGCAATAACTAAAACAGGAAGTGCTGTTGAATACATACCATTTGCAAGACCAGAAATAATGTTTGTTGCAGAGCCTGTTTCACTAGCTTCTGCTATTCCTTGTGAAGGTTTTTGATGGTCTGAAGTATAATACTCTGTTAGTAAACCAATTAGAATACCAGATATAAGACCTACAACAGTTGCACCGAAAAAATCGTTCGATGAAACAGCCGCCCATTTGACCTCTTCTGTAAGCTTAACTGGGCTAGTAATAAAGTTATTAATTATCAAGTAACTTGATCCTAGCATTGCAGCCCCCGATCCAAAGATACCAATATTAAGAGCAGTTTGTGGGTTACCGCCTTCTTTTGTTTTGACAAAAAATGTTCCGACAATAGACACTAGAATTCCTGCTGCTGCTAAAAACAAAGGGAGAAATACTAATTCTGTTGAACTCGCTGCTGCTGCTAATACCATTGCACCAATCATAGATCCAACATAAGATTCAAATAAATCTGCTCCCATACCAGCAACATCACCAACATTATCACCAACATTGTCAGCAATAGTTGCAGGGTTTCGTGGATCATCTTCTGGTATTCCAGCCTCTACCTTACCCACTAGATCTGCTCCAACATCTGCAGCTTTTGTATAAATTCCTCCTCCTACTCTTGCAAATAAAGCAATTGAAGATGCTCCCATTGCAAAACCAGAAACTTTGGTCATAACACTGCTTAAATCGAGGCCAGTGGAAACTAAGCCACCATATATGTAGAATAAAAGTGATAGTCCTAAAATTCCTAACCCTACTACATTCATTCCCATTACTACTCCACCGCTAAATGCAACATTTAATGCTGAACTTAAACTAGTTCTTGCTGCTTCTGTAGTTCTATGATTTGCTAAAGTTGCTACTCGCATTCCCAAAGCTCCGGCTAAAGCGCTACAAGCTGCTCCAACAACAAAAGAAAATGCTACTTCTGTTGTTTCAGTCTCCATGTTCACCCAATATAATAAGCCAGCGACAACTACAACAAATACTGCTAAAACTTTATACTCTCTAACAATAAATGCTGTCGCACCTTCGCGAATTGCAATACCAATTTCTTGCATTTTCTCATTTCCTGGATTTTGTTTGCTAATCCAGTTGCTTTTCATTAGTCCAAATAAAATTGCTAAAACACCGGATACCGGTATTAAGTAAAATAGATTTTCCACTACGCTACTCCTATAGTTTGATTATTATAATTATTCATTGTGAATTCTTCGCCATTATCTAAAAATGACTTCATTGCTTCATTT
>MDSV01149878.1_pt1 | contig 12758 bp, 14 predicted proteins | sample 810851 | NCBI WGS metagenome assembly MDSV01 (sample SAMN05326640, study PRJNA326480) | marine metagenome | isolation source: seawater | place: Atlantic Ocean: North East | collected 2012 | reverse complement strand
TAAAAAGAAATACTTGATCATGTTGGATGATATTATTCGATACAATCTGCCACAAGTGTTTTCTATTTTTAATTACGATACCATTGAGGCCTATAATATAAAACTTACACGTGATGCTGAATTGGATATTGATGAGGATATTTCTAAATCTTTGGTAGATAAATTATCTAAGGGTGTGAAAAATAGACAGGTGGGTGAACCTGTTCGTTTTGTATATGATGTTCAGATGCCGAGAGATATGAGGCAGTTGATTGAGAAAAAAATGAAACTGCAAAAGAGTGATAATTTAATTCCCGGTGGCCGCTACCATAATTTTAAGGATTACATTGCATTTCCTAAAATTGGAAGTTCTCAACTTTTAAATCCATCAATGCCTCCACTACCAAACAAAGATTTGGAAGGAGTTTCTAGTATTATTGATGTGATTAAGAAGAAGGATGTTGCTTGTTTTTATCCTTTTCAAAAGTTTGATTACGTAATTGATTTTTTAAGGCAGGCTGCGATTGATCCAAACGTAACTACGATAAAAATAAATATTTATAGAGTTGCAAATAACTCTCGAATTATTAATGCTTTGATTAATGCTGTTAAAAACGGAAAAGATGTTACTGTTTTAATTGAGTTGAGAGCTAGATTTGATGAACATAATAACATTAAATGGAGTCAAGAGCTCGAAGAGGAGGGGGTAAAGGTTAATTTTGGTCTGCGAGGTCTAAAGGTGCACAGTAAATTAATTTTAGTAAAGCGAAAAGAAGGAAGAAGTGAAACAACATATGTTCATGTTGGTACAGGTAATTTTCATGAGAAAACAGCTAAGATTTATTCAGATGCTTCCTTACTTACGTCTGACAAGCGAATTGCTAACGATATAGAGAAAGTGTTTGATTTTGTTGAAAGACCCTACATAAATAAGAGGTTTAATAATATTATTATTTCGCCTTACAACACTAGGACTAAGTTTTTACAACTCATCAATCAGGAAATTAGGAATGCCAAAAAGGGTAAGCCTGCTAAAATTATAATTAAGTTGAATAATTTTAATGATCCTGAATTGATTAAAAAGTTTTACGAGGCATCATGTGAGGGTGTAGAAATTAAGATGATTATTAGAGGGATTTGTTCTTTGGTGCCAGGAGTGAAAGATTTGTCTGAAAATATTGAGGTTATATCTATAGTCGATCGATATCTGGAACATGTAAGGATGTTTCATTTCCACAACGATGGAAATGAATTATTTTTTATTGGTTCTGCAGATTGGTTGGTACGAAATTTAGACAGGCGAGTGGAGGTGACTACTCCAATATACGATACTGAAATTCAAAATAATATGCGAGAATTTTTGAATTTACAGTTGAAAGATAATGTCAAGGCAAGAATAGTAGATGAGAAAGGGAGAAATAAATATGTTCCTAAAAAAGGAAAGAGCATTCGTTCACAAATGGAACAATACAAATATTTTAAGTCTTTATTGGAAGACTGATAAATTAGTTTTTTTATATAATAAGTATGTTGAAGAAAAAGTTTTTCAATTGGTTGATCCTCAGTTCAATTACTTTAGGGCTGATTGTAGGTTTAATAACTTTGGTTGAGCTATATTGTTCCTATTCCTACTACAAGTATAGGGATTCCTTGAAAAATGAATTAAAAGCGATACGGCTAAGACAGCCATTTTGTAATCAGGTTTCTGATAATTTTAACACAGATTCGCTAGGTTTTATTCTTCCTTATACCTCTTTGGATTCGAGCTCAAAAACCGTTGTTTTTTTAGGGGGTTCAACTACTGAGTGCCTTAGAGTTCAAGAGGATAACCGTATTCATGTAAAAGTTGAAGAGCAGCTTACAAAGGTAAGCTGCTTGAATATAGGTAATAGTGGAAACCATTCCATGCATTCACTTAATTTATTAACGAATAAAGTATTGAGCTTATCTCCTGATGTTCTTGTTATTAATCACAACGTGAATGACTTAAGTATTCTTCTCAATACGGGTACTTATTTTAACAAGCATCCTCAAAGATCTTTATTGCTAGATAATACAGAACAATTGTATGCATACAAAGTTGGATATCCGAAAAATTGGTTTGTGCGAAAGTATATTCCTTACATTTCTCTGGTGCTTTTCCCTACAACTTTTGAAGGGGAAGATTTAATTAAAAATCAGGAGTTTTCAACAGGCCCTTTGCGAGCTGATTTGAATATTGATTCCTTAAAAAATATATTTCGGAAAAGTTTGTTAGGGCTTGTTAATTATGCGAAATATTGGGATGTTAAACCTATTTTGATGACCCAGGGGAGTTGCTTTGAAGAGTACGGTTACGATCTTAAGAATATTGAAAGGTATGATGGTTATAATTTAGACTCTCTTCATAAGGAGTTTAATAAAGTTGTGCGAGATGTGGCTATCATTTCGAATGTGTCATTGGTAGATGCCGAAAAATTAATGGAGGATAAAAAAGAGTATTTTTATGACGTTGTTCATTATACAGATTCCGGTTCTATATTCATATCAAATTATATTGCCTCGGAAATTAAAGGTGTTTTAAATTGAGAATTCTTGGAATATCAGCTTTATATCATGATTCTGCAGCAGTTTTGTATGTTGATGGTGAATTAATTGCCGCCTCTCAAGAAGAACGCTTTACTCGAATAAAGCATGATGAGCGTTTTCCTGTAAATGCTATAAATTTTTGTTTTGAAAAGGTTTCTTTTTCCATAAAAGATATAGATGCTATTGCTTTTTATGACAAACCTTTACTTAAGTTTGAAAGGATTTTAGAGACTCATTTATCTACGGTTCCTAAGGGGTTGGCGTCATTTGTTACTAGTATGCCAATTTGGATGAAAGAAAAAATGTTTTTTAAAAAGCATTTGAAGAGAGAGCTTAAAAAAGTAGGTCTAATAAATTGGAAAAAAACAGAACTTTTATTTCCTGAGCATCATTTATCACACGGAGCAAGTGCTTATTATCCGTCAGGGTTCGAAGATGCTGCCATTGTAACTATCGATGGAGTTGGAGAATGGGCCACAACTTCTATTTCTAAGGGGATTGGAAATCAAATTACAGTGTTAAAGGAGATACATTTTCCACATTCATTAGGCTTATTGTATTCTGCATTTACCTCTTTTTTAGGTTTTAAAGTAAATAGTGGAGAGTATAAATTAATGGGATTGGCCCCGTATGGTAATCAAAATTCAAAGAGAACGCAAGACTTCATTAGTAAGATTAAGTCTAAACTTGTTTCTATTAAGGCTGATGGTTCTTTTCAGCTAAATCTTGAATATTTTGCTTTCACCTATAGCAATTCAATGTGTAACTATAAAAAATGGACCAAAATTTTTGGACTCGAACAAAGAAAGGAACTGATGCAAATAACAAACTCTTATTGCGATTTAGCCTTTGCAATCCAAAGAGTGACAGAGGAGATAGTGTTAGGTTTAGTAAAACAGGCAAAAAAAATAACAGGTTCTGAAAATTTATGTTTAGCAGGAGGGGTTGCTTTAAATTGCGTTTCAAATGGTGTTATACGGCGCTCTAATGACTTTCAATATATATATATATCACCAGCTTCAGGTGATGCTGGTGGTGCGCTAGGGGCTGCTTTAGCTGCAAACCATATCTATTATGGTAAAATGAAAAGAGGTAGTTATTCTCCTTTTTCGGGTCCGAGCTTTTCTAAATGTCAAATTAAAAATGAACTTGAGAGGCTTAATGCCAATTTTAAAAAGGTTGAAGACGTTTGTGCCGAGACAGCTTCCTTAATCAATGCTCAAAAAGTTGTGGGATGGTTTCAAGATGAAATGGAATTTGGACCAAGAGCACTAGGGAATAGAAGCATACTTGGTGATCCTCGGAATCCCGAAATGCAAAGACGGATTAATTTAAAAATTAAATTTAGAGAGGGTTTTAGGCCATTTGCTCCCTCCGTTATGAGAGAATTAGTGTCAAAATATTTTGAATTTGAAGGAGAATCTCCTTTTATGTTATTTGTTCACAAACTTAAGACGAATCTTTTTTTTGACAATATACCGTCTAGTATTAGGGAAAGATTATACGGAAAGGTTTGTGATTACCCAGCAATAACTCATGTAGATAATTCTGCAAGAATCCAAACTGTTTCTGAGTTAGATAATCCAAAATATTATTCTTTATTAAAGGCTTTTTATGAAGTTTCAGGTTGTGGTATGCTTGTGAATACAAGTTTTAATGTTAGAGGGGAGCCAATAGTTTGTAGTCCATATGATGCATATAGATGTTTTATGGAGACAAATATGGATGTTTTAGCTATTGGAGATTATCTTTTGTTAAAGGAAGATCAGCCCATTTGGGAGAAGGATAAAAACAAATTTAAATTGGATTAACTTTACATTATGAGTTCAGTAAGTGATTTTTGGAAATTTATGAAAGAACGAAAAAAGTTTTGGCTAGCTCCAATAATCTTTATTCTAATTCTTTTTGGATTTTTATTAGTTACAGCATCAAACAGTGCTGTGGGAGTTTTTATTTATACTCTTTTTTAAAACCATGAATTGATGTATAATTATGAAGATAAAAGAATTGAATCTGTAATAACCATTGCCATTGCTTTTTCTGTTTTATTTGCAGTCTTGAGTTGGAAATGGAGTGCTTTAGTATTTTGGCCATTAATCATTTCAGGGATAATTTTATCTTTTGGTCTAGGACTTCCAAAAGTGGGGATAATTATTACTAAGGCTTGGTTTAAGATGGCTCAATTAATAGGTTGGTTTTCGTCAAAGATTATTCTTACTTTGTTATATTGTCTAGTTATTGTCCCGTATGGACTTTTTGCTAAGTTTTTTTTTTCAAAGGATATTTTAAATAAAAAATATAAGGAAAGCTTTTTTATCGATCGCAATAAAAAGATGACTTCGGAAGATTTAGAAAATCCTTGGTAGTTTAATTTGTAAGTGAAAGAAAAGCAAAAACAAATGGAGAAGCTATAAGTAGTCCGTCAAAACGATCGAGTATTCCACCATGCCCAGGCATTATCTTCCCAGAGTCTTTAACTCCCATACTTCTTTTGAATAGGCTTTGAACAAGATCTCCCATTGAACCAAATACGGATATGATTATTCCAATAATAATCCACTTCCAAAGAGGGAGAGACATAAATGATAAACCTATAATCACTGAAATTACTATAGCTAATAACCCACCTCCAATACTTCCTTGCCATGTTTTATTGGGTGAAATTCGTTCAAATAATTTGTGTTTTCCAAAAGCTTTTCCGAATAAGTAGGCTCCAGTATCATTACTCCATAAAATAAAGTAAAATCCGAGAATTAGTTCGGAGTTGTAATTAATTGAATTATTAGAAAATCGTTCGTTAGCTAAAATTAGTAAACCGAAGGGTAATGCTACGTATAATATTGGTAATAAGGAATGAGCAATATTAGAAAAGGGATGTTCCTTTTTATTGTATAATTCAATTAAAGGTGTTCCAAAAACACCAATCAATAAAACAGCAAAAAAAGGAGTGCTATCAATTCCTAAAATAGGTTCAGAGGTTAGGGTTAGGAAACCAATCGTTGCGTTAAAGACTCCTAAAGGTAGATTGGGTGATATTTTTGAGTTTTTACTTAAAATGTTTAAATACTCCCAACTCCCAACGAGCACGAAAAGCAGATAAATTCCAAACAACGAATATGGATGCAAGAAAGTACAGCTTATTAAAACTATTACAAAAATAAAACCTGTAATCGCTCTTTTGAGCATAACTATGTTGTTGGGTTATCGTCTTTATTTTGTTCTTCTATAGGAGCTTCTTCTTTGTCCTCAGGTTGTTCCTTTGAATCGGTATCAGTTTTAGTAACAACTTCTTCATCTTCTTTATCTTCAGCGACTTTTGGTTCATTCTCTTCAACTTCAGAACTTTGTCTTTTTCCAAAAATAACTTCCAAATCTTCCTTGAAGATGACTTCTTTTTCTAATAATTCTTCAGCAAGTCGTGTAAGTTTTTCTTTGTTTTCTGAAAGTATTTCTTTTGCTTTTGAATAAGCCTTTTCTACAATTTTACTGATTTCTTGATCAATTACTTGAGCGGTATGCTCACTGTAAGGTTTGCCAAAAGAATATTCACTTTGACCCGTTGAATCATAATAAGAAATATTCCCTAATTTATCGTTTAAACCATAAATAGTTACAATTGCTTGGGCTTGTTTAGTTACCTTCTCAAGATCGCTCAGCGCTCCTGTAGATATTTCTCCAAAAATTATTTCTTCTGCTGCTCTACCACCCAAGGTTGCGCACATCTCATGGAACATTTGCTCCTTAGTCGTTATTTGTCTTTCTTCTGGAAGATACCAAGCAGCACCAAGTGATTTACCTCTTGGAACAATAGTTACTTTAATAAGTGGAGACGCATATTCCATCATCCAGCTAACTGTTGCATGACCTGCTTCGTGAAATGCAATTGTTTTCTTTTCTTTTGGTTTTATAATTTTGTTCTTTTTTTCTAAACCTCCAATCACTCGGTCTACTGCGGCTAAAAAGTCATCTTTTCCTACGTGCTTTTTATCTTGGCGAGCAGCAATAAGCGCCGCCTCATTGCAGATATTAGCGATATCTGCTCCAGAAAAGCCTGGAGTCTGACGAGCTAAAAAGTCAACTTCTACAGAATCGTCTAATTTTAGAGGTTTTAAATGAACCTCAAAGATTTCCTGACGCTCATTTAAATCTGGCATATCAACCATGATTTGACGGTCGAACCTTCCGGGCCTTAGGAGTGCTGAATCTAATATGTCAGCTCTGTTGGTTGCAGCCATTACTATAATTCCGCTGTTGGAGCCAAAACCATCCATTTCTGTAAGCATTTGGTTTAGAGTGTTTTCTCGCTCGTCATTTGCCTGTTGCGCAGGGTTTTTACCTCTTGCTCTTCCAATTGCGTCAATTTCATCAATGAATATAATACATGGAGATTTTTCTTTTGCCTGCTTAAATAAATCACGAACTCTCGATGCACCAACTCCTACAAACATCTCAACGAAATCTGATCCAGAAAGAGAGAAGAACGGAACTTGAGCCTCACCTGCAACTGCTCTAGCTAACAATGTTTTACCAGTTCCCGGAGGTCCAACTAATAAGGCTCCTTTTGGAATTTTTGCACCAAGAACTGTATATTTTTTAGGGTTTTTCAGGAAATCAACAATTTCAACAATCTCTTCCTTTGCTTCTGCTAAACCAGCAACGTCTTTGAAGCTTACGTCTACTTTGGTATCTTTCTCAAAAAGTTTAGCTTTCGATTTCCCAATATTAAATATTTGTCCACCTGGTCCGCCACCGCCTCCCATGCGTCTCATCATAAACATCCATACAGCTATAATCAAACCAAAGAATATAATATAACTAAATAAGTTGTCCCACATGGAGGGTTGTTTGTTCCTTGAAATTATTGTGAAATTATCCCCTCGACTTGAGCTTGAATCAGCGATTGATTGCATCTCGTTTTTTGCGTCGGATGCATCATGAATGTCAAACTGATAATAACCTCCTTTTCTTAATTTTTGATGCTCTGGAAGACCTTTTGACTCTTCTGTTACGTATGCTTCGCAGTAGGCATAATCTCCCTCTTTTACAATAATTACTTTTTTAATTTCTCCCCTTTTTATAAATTCATAACATTCGTCCGAACTTATTTTTGTGGGACCGTTGTACATATTTAAGAACTGAAAGCTTAATAACAATCCACCGATTACAACGTAAATCCACCAAACTGGAATGATTTTTGGGTTTTTGGATCCTTTTCCTCCTGTATTTTTTCCTTTCATATTATTCATCTTCTAGAATTGTTATTTCAGCATCTGCCCACAATTCTTCAATATTGTAAAAGTTTCTTGCTTCTTGTTGGAAAACATGTACCACAATGCTTGAGAAGTCTACTAGCACCCATTCTCCATTGGTATAGCCTTCTTTTTTCCAAGGATATTCTCCCAATACCGTCTTCACTTCTTTCTCAACAGATTGTGCCGTTGCGGAAACATGAGTTCTAGAAGTACCGTTACATACTACAAAATATTCGGAAACGGCGTTTTCCAAATTTTTGAGGTTTAAAACATGAATGTTTTTTGCCTTATTGTTTTTTAATCCTTCAATTACTATTTCTAGTAATTTTTCTGTAGGTAGATTCACTTCTTTAACGGTGTTTGCAACTGTATCAACTAGAAGCAAAAGTAACTAAATTCTATTAGTACCGTGTTAAAAAGATTACAAAATGGTTAATTATTATTAGGTACGGAGTATTATCTTTATAAACGCATGTTGTATTTTGGTAAAAATCGGGTTCATTGTACTAAAGTAGACTCAACAAACGAAGAGCTTAAAAGAATTTTCTCTCAAAAAGATTTGGAAAATGGAACTTTGCTCACCGCAGAATTTCAAACGGGTGGAAAAGGTCAAATGGGTTCGAAATGGGAAAGCGAGTATGGAAATAATTTTTTAGGGACTTTTTTTTTGAGATCATCTATGCCTTTATCGGACCTTTTTGCATTAAACATGATGGCAAGTTTAGCTATTCTCGAAACCATTAAGGAGTTGGTTAAGACAAATGTTGAAATAAAATGGCCTAATGATGTTCTTGTTAATGGCGATAAAATTGCTGGTGTTTTGATTGAGAATAAGTACAAAAATGGATCTTTAATCGGATCATTTTTGGGTATTGGGTTAAATTTGAATCAACAATCTTTTGATAAATTTAAGAGACCTGCAACTTCTTTGATAAAACAAGGTGTGACTCTAAAAAATCGCGAGGTAATTGTTGAAAGGATATGCTTTCACTTGCAGCAGTTTTATAGCTTGTACAACCTTAAAGGGTTTGAAACAATAAATTTCATTTACCATCAAGAACTTTATTTGAAAGGAGAGGAGCATGCTTATTTAGTGGGTAAAGAAACTCGGTTTTTTACATTGCAATCAGTCAATAAGCAAGGCGACTTGCAATTGTTTAATCAATTTGGGAAATTGGAGGAGTTTGGTTTAAAGGCTATTCAGTTTTTAATCTGAAAATATATTTTGGTCAATTTTTAGAACACCTAAATTTAATTAAACCTAGTTTTGAGGTTTATAACTATAGCGTTAATCCATGTTTTTAATTTCGATTCAAAAGTAAAATCGATAATTGGTGAGGTATCTGTTTCCGCATGAATAATTATCGTTGATAATCTATTACTCTTTTCCTCTATGTCAAATCGAATTGCAGTTGCAAACTGAACATTTTCAACAGACTCTATTAAAATGTGTTTTTCGGTAACATTTGTAATTGAAAAATTAAATCGTGCTGCCCATTTCAATATTAAGGTTATGGTATCTCCTTTTACCTCTAAATGTTTGGTTTTTTTGAACTTGATCATTTCAGCCATGTTAGAGGTTTGGCTTAAAAATTCAAAAAGCCCATGTGAAGAGCTTTTTAATTTTATGGGTTCTGTTGAGAATTGAATCATTTTATTTACCTGTCCAACTCGAAGGATCTAACCTCCAACCTTTAATTAAATTAACATCGGATTCAGTAATATAACGTGACTCAACGGCTTGTTTAACAAGCGAGTCATAATCAGACAGAGTAATTAATTCACAATTTGCTTCTTTGAGCCTATTGTAAGAAATTTGAAAGTTGTAGGTGAAAATAGCGGCCATTCCTAAAACTGTTGCCCCTACGTCCTTTAAAGCTCCCACGGCCTTTAGACTGCTTCCTGCGGTAGATATTAAGTCTTCTATGACAACAACTCTTTGACCGCTGTCTACATTTCCTTCTATTAAATTTCCTAATCCATGTTCTTTCGCAGATGCACGAACGTAAGCAAAAGGCACTCCTAATTCCTCAGCAACTAGTGCTCCTTGAGCAATAGCTCCAGTGGCAACCCCTACAATTACATCGGGAGTTCCATATTTCTCAATAATCGCTTTTGCTAGTTCTTGTCTGATAAATGTTCTTATTGGTGGAAAAGAAAGTGTAATTCTATTATCACAGTAAATTGGAGATTTCCAACCGGATGACCAAGTAAACGGATTTTTGGGTTGTAATTTTATTGCTTTGGCTTGTAGTAAATATTCTGCTACTTTTGATGCGGTATCCAGATTCAAAATCATTGTGCAAATGTATAAAGTTTTTATTTACGATAAACCGGTTTTAATTCACAAAAAACCAAAAAAGGGTGGAAGTTATGAACAGTTAGATTCTGTTGGTGATGTTAATCAAATTATTTCTCTCTTAGCAAAACAAAACGTAAAAGGAATAGAAATAGTAAACTCTAACCCAGAAAAGGAATGGGAGGAGTTTCATTCTTTTTTCAAATATATAATCGCTGCAGGAGGAACTGTTTTCAATCAAAAGGGAGAGCTTTTGGTAATATTCAGGAGTGGGAAGTGGGATCTGCCTAAGGGGAAATTAGAAAAAGGAGAGAATATTCCCACCTGTGCAATAAGAGAAGTTGAGGAAGAATGCGGCGTTAGGGATTTGAAAATTAAGAAAGAGTTGCCGAGTACCTACCATTGTTATTTATCAAAAAAAGGTAATTGGATTTTAAAACGTACTTATTGGTACAAAATGACTTCTCGATATTCCGGGGTGTTAGTGCCTCAAAAAGAAGAAGGTATAGAGACGGCAGAGTGGTTTGGAAAAGAGAAGTACAATCAACTAAAAGTCAATACCTATAAATCAATTAAAATGGTTTTCGATAATCTAGATCTTGTGTAATTATATAAAGTTGAATAACGTTTGCTCAATTAATCCGTAATGGTTTTCAAAAACGTTAAAAATATTAAGTAATTTAACTTTACAATGGAAAGTGGTTCATTAAAATATTATGCTCGATTTTCTGCAATAGCTGCTCAGATGGGAGGAACTATATTTGTAGGGGCATATTTTGGAAAATGGTTAGATGTAAAGTATCCGATGGAAAAAAAGTGGTTTACCATCGCATTTACACTTTTGTCGGTTACTGTAGCATTAATTAGTGTTTTAAGGCAGGTCAATAAAATCAATAAACAATTGGATGAAAGAAAAAAGGAAGAATCAAAAAAATTTAACTAGCTTCTTTATTTTACTTTCGAGTTTATTACTAGTTGTTTTTAGTTGCCATGTTTTAGTGAAGTATTTACTAGATGAAACAGTTTTTTCAAATAGAATCACTGAGTCTTATTTGTTGAACTTTTTTTTAGGTTTCTTATCCTATGTTGTTTTGATTCTTTCGATAAAAAAACACCTGTCTAGTCTGGGTTTTATTTTTATGTACACGAGTTTTGGGAAATTTGTGGTTTTTTTTATTGCCTTTAAGCCTTATTATAGTGCCAACGGAACTGTTGATTTTGATGAGTTTATGACTTTAATGATACCTTATTCTTTTGCATTGGTAGCGGAAATTTATTCTATGTCTAAGGTTCTCAAAAATTAATTTCTTGTGAATCAATTGATTTATTTAAAAAAATCTCTCTTTAGACTTTCCATATCGCATTTTAATTCTTAATTTCGCACCAAATTTCATTGGAATTTATAGATTATAATTATTATAAAGAATATGAAGCAGTTTATAAGATTTTCATTCCTGTTCGTGCTAACACTGAATTTATTTGGTTGTTCTGAGGAGCAACTTTCTGATCAAGCCAAAGCAGAGAGAAAAACAAAGATAAAAGAGGATATTCAACACCACTTGAAAGATGCCCACGATTTTCACTTGTTTTCTATTGAAGGAGAAACAGTGGACGGAGTTAAATTAGAAGATAAGCACTACGGTTTTCCTTTGCCTATTATTCTAATAGACGGAGGTTTGCATGTTTTTATGTCCTCGGCGTTTCATCACGGTGAAGCAGTTGCAGAGTCTAATGGTAACTATTATAAGTTGTTCCACGACAAGATTTACAAAACGGATGTAGAGGGTTCAATAACTTTGGATAAAGATAATCACCCTCTGAACGATAAACCTTTTGATATCTCCATAACTAAGAGCGTTCTGAGTGTTATTTTAATATCTATTCTTATTTTCTTTTTGTTCAAAAAAATGGCGAAAAATTACAATACTTCATCTCTTCCAAAAGGATTTGGGAAATTTGTAGAGCCTATCATTATTTTTGTTAGAGATGAGATAGCTATCCCAAATATTGGAGAAAAGTACTATTCCAGATATATGAGTTATTTGTTAACGGTATTCTTCTTTATTTGGTTTATCAACTTAACAGGATTAACTCCTTTGGGAATAAATGTTACTGGAAATATTGCCGTAACGGCAGCTTTAGCGATTATGACGTTTGTCATCACTACATTTTCAGGTAAAAAAGATTATTGGAAGCACATCTTTTGGATGCCAGGCGTTCCTACACCTATGAAATTTGTTTTAGCACCAATTGAGTTATTAGGGGTTATTATTAAGCCTTTCGCACTACTGATTCGATTGTATGCAAACATTTCAGCAGGGCATATTGTATTGATGAGTTTGATTGGGTTATTGTTTGTTTTTCAAAACTGGTTCGCAAGAGGAGCCTTTTTAGGATTAACAGTATTCTTGTCATTAATTGAGTTATTGGTCGCGTTTTTACAAGCATACATTTTTACAATGCTAACGGCGTTGTATTTTGGTATGGCTGTTGAGGAGCACGATCATGAACACGCTCACTAAATTTGAATGTTTAATTTTTAATTTATATATACTATGACTATTCCTAACATCGTTGGTGCAGGACTTATCGTAATTGGTGCCGGAATGGGTATCGGTAAAATCGGTAGTGCTGCAATGGAAGGTATTGCACGTCAGCCT
>MDSV01096378.1_pt1 | contig 12758 bp, 12 predicted proteins | sample 810851 | NCBI WGS metagenome assembly MDSV01 (sample SAMN05326640, study PRJNA326480) | marine metagenome | isolation source: seawater | place: Atlantic Ocean: North East | collected 2012 | reverse complement strand
GGACGATGATATTTGAGAACAGATGATTCAATTTGACGTATTTGTTCTTCTTCCTAAAGCATCGTGTTGCATGACGTAAGAGAGCGTCTATTATACAGGTCGTTGTGCGCAAAAAAGTGTCGCGGGAGTCCCGCCACGCTACACTCGAAGGATTTGCAAACTATTGCGGAATGCGATCGAAATCCAATCCGGTTGAGTCGCGCTCCATTGAAGCTGATTGATCTCTCCCCCCGCTGAGTACGCTAAGATCGGATCGAGTCCACCCTCCGGTGGTTGGTTCATTGAGGACAAGTCCCAAATCAAAGCTTGACTATCGTCTCCCGCCGTGCACATGTGACTCGAGCTGTGCGGGGCCCAAGCCAACGTATTCATGCTCGCTCGGTGACCTTGAAGTTCAGCGACGGGCAAGGTCGGAAATCGGATGTCCAGAACGATTACTGGACTGTCCATGCAGATGGTGGCCATGTAACGCGGATCCTGTTTATTCCATCCCAGTCGAAGCAGCGGAGTGTCTGGAGTCTGACTCTCATAAATGATGGTACTGTGATCTTTATCCCTCAAATCAAACACCCGCACACTACCATCCGCGCTAACACTGGCAAAAACTTCCGGTCCTCCCCACGCAATGTCGTACACCTCCTTGTCGTGCGCGATGAGCTGGGTATCCACACACTCGCGCTCGACGTCCCAAATAGTACAAGTTGTGTCAATCGAGGACGTCCCGACGCGCTGCAGTTTCGTTTCATTCCAATCAAAGCTCGTCAAAGGTGCACAGAACTCGCTGCTCTTATTATTATTCAGCAACGACTTGAGCTGAATTTCATTGTCGTCCGACACTTGCCAGATCCGCAGGTAATCTCCGGTGGTGGCGAGCAAGTCTTCCTTCGTGCACTCCTTGTCCGGTATGAACATGACTTTCGTGCACGGATACGGATGCGTAAACGAACACTGCGCATCTTTAGGAAACTCCCCCGTCTCTTCGTCGAGCGTGATGATCTCCACCTTGTTGGAATACTCCTCCACGAAAGATCCCAAGGCGAGGCGAAACCGCTTATCTTGTCGAACCTACGTCGAATAATCGCAAAGATGCGAGTTTGTACGTCAGTCTCTCGCGTCCACGCCTCATCTCTCACCACCACCACCCTCTCCACTCACCCACCACCCCTCGCGCGCGTCTCCACCGCCTTCGATCCCTCTCCCGCCCTCTCCCGCCGCCGCGCCCCTTCTCCGCCATTCTCCGCCGACCGATTGTCGCCCCACTCGCGAGTCGCTTCGTCGCACGTACGCTCCAATTACACGCATAAATCATCCACGGCGCTTCATACGTATAAATCTCCGCCCTTCCCGCGCCCAACCCGTCTCGTCGCACCCCCCCGGACTCGTCCGCCATCGCGCCCAATCACAATCGAGCAATCAATCGAAAACCTCTACGCGCGAGCGACCCGACGGCGGGTGCGGCGAGACGCGCGACCGGCGATCGAGCGCGCGAGACGCCGCGACTCAAATCACCGCGCGTTTTCCCGCGTCCACGCCCGCCTCACTCGACCACGGACGACGACGACGCGACGCGACGACGTCGTCGTCTGCCGTCAGCCTCCGCGCGCCAATCAATCAATCAATCAATCGCGTCGTCGCGCGAATCCGCGACCGGGCGCACAGCCTGACTGTTTGCGCGTACGACTCGACTCGACTCGTCTCGACTCGATGCGATTCGATCGATTCGATCGATTCGATCGATACTCGCGATCGATCTAATCGAATATACCGCGTTCCTCGACTCGACTCGATCGACTCGATCGACTCGACTCGACTCGATCGATTCGACTCGATGAGACGACCGGGACGCGCGCGACGATTCGAGCGAATGGGCGAATGGGCGCGCGCGTGGATGGGAGACCGAGGCGCGGTGATGCGAGACGCGGGGGCGGTCTCTCGCGATCGCACGATGTGCGAGGCGATGGCGCGGTTGGGCGCGTTCGAGGGCGCGGTGGCGCGCGCGGGGAGGGAGGCGGGGACGGACGGAGGCGGCGCGATGGGTGGCGCGAGGAGAGGCGGCGTCGCGGCGAACGTGCTCGTGCTCGGGGCGGATAGACGGGAGGGAACGGCGCCGAGAGGGACGGCGACGGTGTTCGAGGACGTGCGAGAGGCGGCGAAGAGGGAGGGCGTGGACATCGTGCGCGTGCTGTGCGTGGGACCGAACGTCAAGGTGGATGACGGCGTGAATGTGGGCGCGGCGTACGCGCACGAGGCGGCGACGGAGACAAAGGCGGCGTTGGAGGTTGAGTATCGCGTTGGATTGTACCACGATGTCGTGGAGAGAGGGGAGCGATGTGCAGACGTCGCGTTCGCGTTTAATGCGGGCGTGTGGGGGTACGATCCGAGCGATTGGATGCCGACGGTGGAACGGGTGGTGGTGGAGGAGAAGACGCCGCTCGTGGTGACGTCGTACAGTTTGCGCGAGGCTGAGAGCGATGAGGACGCCTTGAGAGAGAGTTTGAGCTCGTGTACACGCGTGGTGTGGGAGTGGGAGGCTGAGAAGAACGCGTCGCGCTCGGTGGAGGTGCGAGAGCTCGGATTCGACGGACGAGTGTATACGGAGGACGAAAACTTTGAACCTCTGAGGGAAAACTCGGCGTGGCTTTGTGTCACGAGTCGTTGATTTGTTGTATATTTGACTAGACTTGATTTGACTTTGTAAAGAATGTAATTGAACACTCACTGCTTTCTACAGACGTCGGGGGTGCCCGAAATCGCGTTCATGCGCTTCGCGTGTCGGATGACGAGCCCGAAGGTGGATTCGTCCACATGGATTCCGTAACTGCTCTGCAAACCGACACCGAGATCGTATAGGTGCCAGAATAACGTCCCGCTCACCCGTCCGTTACGAGCTTCCTTCTCCGCCAACGCGAACGCAGATGCAAAGTATTTGTCGCGCTCGGAGAATCCTTCTCCACTGTTGCGATTGATTTGCTTGCCAAATTCCTCTAACACAAAAGGCTTGCCGAGAGAATTACCGAGGGAATTGACGTAATCGATTCGCGACTGAATGAACTTGCGCTGAAACTCGACCGTTTTTGGACGCCAGTTATCTGGCCACACGTGAATGGAGACGTAATCGACGACTTTCAATCGAACGTGTCGGGCGACGGATTGTCCTTCTCTCGACGCCCAATCCGAGCCGCCCTCGCCGGGATTGGTGTTCAGCAACTCACTCGGGTCGGACGAATGATAGAACCCTTCGTATCCCAGAGAAAGGAGAGCGTTCGGCGCTAAAGACTTGAGATAACGCCCCATCTCATTGATCCAACTTCCAAGCGTCGATGCTGGACAACCCTGACATCGGGCTTCGTTGATGAGGTTGTAGCTCATGATGGTTGCGTCCTCGCTGTACAGCAAATTATTGATTGTATTTCTCCGCGTGACGATCGTCTTGATCGTGTCCTTGAACATTTTCTTGCATTCGTTATCGGTGTAAAAATCTTGCTTTGATTTCGCCGTACTGCTCCAGTCGACGTACTGTTGCACTCCGAGCTCGTACCAAAAATCCGCAAGGACCAAAGTCACACGAATTTGGCGCTTTCGCGCTTCGCTGAGATACCAATCTAATCCACGCAATAACTCTTCATTCCACACGCCTGGAGATGTCTGAACTTGATACCCCTTCGTTATCGTATGCATCCAAATTCTGACCACCTTGAGGCCACTTTCGACCGCCGCGTTCATGACACGGACCATGTGTTCGCGTCCGTCGAGCGGTAGATGGCGCGCGGGAGGTCCCACGTTGTTCGATGCCTCCATGACTTCCCACTGATTCCAACCGGCAAAGATGAACTCCTTACCGTTGATTTCGAAACGATTTCCGTTTACTCGGACGAACGAGTCAGGTGCGAGGCAGGTGGTCGCCGTGACCTGGTCGGAGACGGGCCGTGAATAGTCAAGACCACCACGTCGCCCATCCTCTGTGGTACGAAACCAATCCGCCTCGTGGTCACCCGACACGAGGGAGAAACATATGAAAAGAAATTGCGTCGCCAAAGCGATACGGCTCCGCGCGAACATACGGCTCCGCGCGTCGTGTACTGGCGATTGAAGCGTCACATGGTGGTCACATGGTCACACTGGGTGAGCGTCAACTATTCTCTTTTGTTTTTTTTTGTCAATCACCATGGGCTGGAGCATCTTAAAATGCGCTAGTAAAATATCTTGCTCGAGTTGCCCCATCTCGACGATAATTTCTGCAGCCAATTCTGGATCCAGTTGACGGATAACTTCTTTCTGTGCCGTGACTCCGAGTTCCGCCAGTACAATCGCAGCCTCGTGTGGAGGCTGACGTGAGAGTTGGCGCACTCGCATCTTCGACGTCTCCAAACCAGACATTCCTCTTCCACTCGCTCGCGGACCGCGCATACGTTGTCGACGTCGTCTAGGCTCCATTCTTCGGAAACTTCCATCGCCAAAGAACGCAAACGAACTCAGAAATTCTTGTTCGTCCTCCGTCTGCGATTTTACCATCTTCTCACCGCGAAGCATTCTTCCTATCTGAGCAATTTCTACCAAAGTTTCATCCTCTAAACGCTCTACACCTCTACTCTGTATCTCTTTTCCATCGCTGCGCTGCAGTTTATCCGCCCAATCCCATGAACTTTTCGCCTTCTCTCGTTGGACTTTACTTCTAACGGCGGCTTCGATCATTTTCTTCTTCAAGTTTTCTATATTGTTGAAGCCCCCATGAAGTTTACGGATGAGCACCGTGCATTGTCGAACTATTTTCTTCAATCTCTTGTGAAGTCTCGTCGCGATTTCAAACAAGCGGGGAAATTCTTTGTAGATTTTCGCCACGTCCTCGATCGTCAACGTCTCCGGGCACTGTGACAAGTACAGAATGGCAGTTCTGACCAAAAGTCTCACGGGTCGTAGGAATTCACGACGCTGCGCTCGCTGCTCTGCGACATATTTTTCTGTCGCGGCGGTCTGCAACGATGAATCGATGCTCGAATGCTTCACCTTTGTCATAGTACGCAGCCTCCCAAACGCCTTCGCCGCACGCTGCTCATAGTCCCACAGAATGTGAGAAAAATCGGCTCGATCAATCTTTCCGTCTCCGTCGTGATCCAGTATGGCGAAAATGAAGAATACCTCCATCGGCACGACCGGCGCCCCGATCAGTCGCGGTTTTCGCGCGTGAGTTTCCATCTCAGCCCCCAGCACTCCCAGAGTGGCTACAAACTCCTCGAATGCGATCTTGCCGTCGGCGTCAGAGTCGAAAAAGTCCAAAAGCGCCCGCGCCCAAAAGCTACGATGATCGACGCCCAAGATGTCGCAGAGCTCGGGAACGTCGAGAGCTCCCGAGTCGTCCGCGTCGTAGCGTGCGAACTCCTTTCGAAGCTTTCTTAACAAACTCGATGTTTTCACTTGGGCGTCGAACGGGCTGATTAGTTTCTTCTTCGGTTTGCAGCGTTGAATACACGCGAGCGTGAGATTCAGAACTTTGGTCAGAAGAGTTTTCGTCTCCTCTGATTCTGCCCCCGGTTTCTCGGCGGCATCGCCGTCGACTCCGGCCATCTCGAGGCACGGAGTGAGGGCTTGACTGCCCATCGCAAGCGAGCGTCCGTCGAAGCGAATGGAGAAATAAAACATTATTATGCAGTTTCACGGGAAAAGGCAGCGCGCGTTCGAACGGGGTCAGATGGTGAGTGAGCACAACACTCTATTACACTCTCTAAGTTTCGCAGAAGTTCCCGTCAAGACTAATTTGACAAGCGACTCACTACTACTTAATCCTCGGTCTCAATCGTGCCCTTCTCGCTAACGTAGATACCATCAAGGAACTTTCTGATGTCCTTCTTCTTCACCAAGCACGCCATGTGGATGAGGGCCGCAGACTTCGACACGTTGTCAATGTCGTTGCCTTCGAGGACGATGCAGTCCTTCACGGTTTCATCACGGTAAGACTTGACACCCTCAAGCATCTTGCAGACACGAGTACGCTTTTCACCGAGGAAGTTACGAATTTCGACGACAGACCCGTTCTTGTCGATGTTGATGTTCACGGGGAAGTGCGCGTAGACGGCGCGCATCTTGTAGCGGAAACCCTTTGTGACACCATCGAACAAGTTCGAGATGTGGCTAATCGTGGTACGCAAAGAACCAGTAAGCTTTTGGCTCGGGAACCACATAGTCGCGACGACTTCGTTGTCCTCATTGAGGTGAAGGTCAAGTTTCGGGACGTGGTGGAAGTCACGGTGGAGGGTGCCGCGCGGACCCGTCACGCTGATCTTGCGCGCCTTGCACGTAGTCACGTTAACGCCCGCCGGCACGGCGATCTTAATCTCTTTCTTGATGAGTCTCATCGTGAGTCTGCATTCGAACGTACACACGCGCACAAGGGTCAGTCATTCCGCACGAATCACTCGAACGAGAGCGTCTCCTCTCCTCTCGCTTTTCCTTGGGGTTTCCATCCCGCCACCGCCATCGCCCCCACCCGTCGCGATCCTCCCCCCCCACGCCCGCGCTCGCGTTCAAAACCGAACGCATCACATTCCAAGCGCGCGTTTCGACCTCCTCCTCCTCCTTCCACCCCTCGCATCGCGCGCGCGTTCCTCGAACGCGCCACCGCGCCGATCGATCTTAGGGCTTCGCGTCTCGAGGTCCTTCCGCGTCCCATCGCCCTCGCCTCCACCTCGCGCGACGCGCACCACCCGCTCGCGCGCGCGCGTTCGCATCCACGACTCGCGTTCGCATCACTCATCGCTCGCGTCGCGCACGCACCTCCCGGAAAGCCAGCGAGCGCGTCGCACAGAGGCGGAGCACGCGCCCGCGCGCGTCGACTCCACGCGCGCGTTTCGGCGCGGGGTCCTCCACACACGAGGTACTTTTTCACCGTTCATGACTCGTCAGAACCACGCGCGCGCCTCCACGCACGTACTCCGCGTGAAAACAAGCCAACGACCGAAAAACGACCGACGCGGCGACCGACCGACCGACCGATCGACCGACGCGGCGACCGACCGGTGGACCGACGATGGGTGACCGCGCGCCGTCGGACGCCGCCGCGAGTCGCGCGCGCGCGCGGTTCGCGCGTCTCGACATGGACCGCCGAGGACGCTCGCGCGAGGCCGGACCGTCGATGAAGGTTCGAGACGCGCGCGCGGACGGTGGTGGTGACGATGGAGACGGAGACGACGCGGCGGCGCCGTCGAGTCGGCTGTGCGTGAAGAATGTGCCGAAACACCTGAAGGATGGGCGACTTCGAGAACACTTCGCGGTGATGGGGGAGGTGACGGACGTGAAGATCGTGCGAACGGCGGATGGAACGTCGAGACAGATGGCGTTCGTCGGGTTTAAGACGGAGGAGATGGCGAGCGAGGCGTTGAAGTATTTCAATGGGACATTCATCGATACGAGTCGCGTCGAGGTGCAGTACGCGAGGAGCGTGCACAGCGCGCAGATTCCGAGACCTTGGTCGAAATACAGCGCGGGAAGTTCGGCGAACAAGGAGAAGGAGAGGAAAAAGGCACCGCCCGAGGAAGATGGGGAGGGGGAGCGATGGATCGGGGCGAGAGAGGCGAAAAAGTTAGCCAAGCAGAGAGTGAGAGAGTTGCACGATCCGAGGTACAAGGCGGAGCAACTCATGAAGGTGGATCCTAAATTTCGCGAGTTCATGGAATTGATGGTGCCACAGAAGCAAAGGTTCTGGAGCGATGGATTCTTTGAGAATCAAGACACGCTCGAGCAGTACAAGGACACCGAGAAAGTTTTGAGAGACGAAGGCGAGGCGGGAAGCAGCGACGACGAGTATCAAGACATCGCAGACTCTGAGGAGGAGGAGGAGGAGGAGGAGGAGGAGGAGGACGAGGATTCTGAATCTGATTCTGATTCTGAGTCCGATTCCGGTTCTGGTTCCGATAAAGTGGCCATGGACGAGAAGGTTTCAGACATGGATTACTTCAAGTCGAAACAATCGTCGTGGAAGGATGATGCATCCAACGACGGATCTGAGTCTGACGACGAGAGTGGTTCAGACTCCTCCGATTCTGATGATAGCGATGATGATGAGGACGACGACTCCGAGGAGGACAAAAGCTCTGACAGTGATAAAGACCAGGAAAAAGAGGAAGCCGGTGGTGCGGAGGAACCAGAGTCAAAGGACGTCAACGCAGCCGACATGGAGGCTCTCAGTGAGACTGGTCGTATCTTCGTTCGTAACTTGCCTTACACGGCGACAGAAGAAGAAGTCGCTGCGTTGTTCGAAAAGTTTGGAAAACTCACGGCTGTGCACATTCTCGTCGATCGTGGCACCAAGCGCAGTAAAGGCTTGGCTTACGTGACGTTCGCCCTTCCGGAGGATGGTATGAAGGCCATGGAGGCGATCGATGGCTCCATTTTCCAAGGTCGTTTGATTCATTTACTTCCCGCGAAACGTGCTCCGCAACTTGATTCCACCATGGGCGGCGTTGGACGCACGGGTGAGGGCGAAGAGGAAAAGAAGGATTCATTCAAGACGGAACGCGAGGCTGAGCGCAAGGCTGACGCCGGTAACACGAAAGCTTGGAACTCGTTATTCATGCGTCAAGATACGGTTGCGGCAGCGATCGCCGCACACTACGGCGTCACGAAAGCCGAGCTATTAGAATCGGATGCAGATGATCTCGCCGTGCGCATGGCACTCGGAGAAGCACACGTCATCAGTACGACGAAGCAACAACTCACTGACGCCGGCGTCGACGCCGAGTCGCTCGAGAGGTCCGCCGCTTCGAGCGGTGCGAAGAGCGCGAGTCGCATCAAGCGAAGCAAGTGCATTTTACTCCTCAAGAACTTGCCGTACGAAGCTGAAGAGGACGAGCTCAGAGAACTCTGTGAAAAGTTTGGCGGGTTGGCGCATTTCATCCTGCCGGATACGCACACCATCGCCGTCGTCGAGTTTTTGGAGGCTGCCGAAGCCCGGCGTGCGTTCACGGGGCTCGCCTACAAGCGTTACCGTCACGTACCTCTCTACGTCGAGTGGGCTCCGGAAGATATTTTCGATTCAAGCTCGCAGAAGATCGACATCAAGGGCGCCAAGGCGTTGGCCGTCGCCGACGCGGCGAGCGATTTGGCCAAGGAGGCTCGAGAAAAGACCAAGGCCAAGGTCGACGCGGCGAGCGATCTCGCTGGAAAGACGGCGGACGAGGATGCAACGTCGATTTTCGTCAAAGGTCTCGATTTCGGCACCGTGGAGAAGAAGTTGCGCGCACATTTTGTCGCCGCCGCGGAAAGAGTCTCGGGACGAGTTCTCTCGGCGCGTGTCGTCACCCATCGCGGGCCTGGCGGTAAACTTCTCAGTCGAGGTTTCGGTTTCGTCGAATTCGATCAACATATCGTCGCGAAATCAGTTTTAAACGCCCTTCAGGGCTCATCGCTCGACGGGAAGACCTTGAAGCTCGAATTGAGCTCGCAGGGCGGCGCCAGGGACGACGACGTGTCGAATAAAGTTCCGAGGGGCTTCAGCGCGACGAAGCTCGTCGTTCGAAACGTCGCCTTCGAAGCGACGAAACGAGACATTCAAAAGCTTTTCAATCCTTTCGGTCAGTTGAAACAAGTTCGCCTACCGAAGAAATTCGACGGCGCGCACAGAGGTTTCGCCTTCATTGAATTCAACACGAGAAGCGAGACGCAAGCCGCCATGGACGCGCTCAAGGGAACGCACTTGTACGGACGGCACATCATCATAGAACGCGCCGCGGACGAAGAGGAAGACGTGGAGACGATCCGTAAGAAGACTACGTCAAAGTTTGAGGCGGCCGAGCGCGCGTCCAAGCGCTCGCGAATCGGTTCCTAGATACTAGTTAGAATTTTATTCATTCGAAACGCTTTGATAAAATCAAATAGTGCGAACTCCCCCCCTCGAGTCCGTCGTCCGGACTGAGCGCGTCCACGCCGTACCCCATCTTCTCGGTGTAAAATTTATACGCCCCCGCGTTCTCCTTGAGCACCGTGAGCACGACCGCGTCCATCCCGAGTCTCTTCGACACCGTCTCCACAATCTTCACGAGCGTCTCCCCCAACGCTCGTCTCTGGTGCGTCGGTTCGCACTGCAACTCGTACACGTACCCCACCGGCGCGTCCACGTCCTCATCCTCCTTTTCAAATCGAAAGTGCACGAACGCCACCGGCGCTCGAGTCTTCGCGTCTCTCGCCAACACGAATCTCGCCGCGCCGTTATTCAGCTCTCGCCTCTTCTCCGTCGCGTCCCATCCCCACGTCCGCTCGTACACCTCCATCATGTTCCCCTTGGTCACGTCGAAACACCACTCCCGATCCTCATCCTCCATCTCTCTCGCGCTCGCTCGATACTCGTACTCGCACTCGCACTCGCGCGTCGTCCTCCCGCCGCCGCCCGCGGTCTCTCGTCGCCTCGCCTCGAGCGCGCTCGCGGCGATCGCCACCATCTTCTCGATCATCGCCGTCGATTCGCGCGCGTTCGCCCGATCGAGGACCGACGACGCGAATCCTCCACCCATCCCCCCCCCGTCACCGTCTCCACCCGCGTCCCGCTCCCTCGCGCGCGACGTCGAATCCTTCCATCATCGCGTCCCGTCCCATCCCATCCCATCGCGCGCGTCCGACCGACCGCCCCCGTCGCGTCCGACCGACCGCCCCCGTCGCGGCCACGCCATGCTTCATTCCATCGGTCCGACCCACCATACCCACATACACGAATCCAGATCCCTTTCCCATTCCACACAATACACACTTTGTATCCCCACATCCCCCCCCACGAACGAATCCAATCACTCACGAATCCAATCCGACCGAATCGAATCGCGCGCGATCTTCCCGGCCCGGACGACGGACTCATAAAAAAATATCCTCGATCGTCTTCACGACACATACACTACGCCCCATTCGACCGAGCGTACACCCACCTCACGTCCATGTCCCCTCGCATCGAATCCCCCGCGGTCGCGCGCCCGCGGTCGCATTAAATCGCGACGCTTTCGATGAACGCTCTCGCTCAGGTGCGCGCGCCCCGATCGATGATGCGCGCGATCGCGGACGACGACGACGACGCGGGGGTGTGTGGGGACGACGACGAGCGTGGACGACGACGATGAGGGTGGTGGTGATGTCTGGCATCCGGTCTCTCGTCGTCGTCGTCGCGGGCGACGACGCGCGCAATGCCGATGGATGATGCATGATGGATCGATCGATCGACGGGCGCTTCGGGCGCGACCGCGATGCGGACGCGATGGATGGATGACGCGCGACGAACGACGGGCGTCGATGGACGACGATCGATCGGTGGACGACGATCGCGTCGATCGCGTCGATCCGCGCGGTCGCGAACGATGCGCGCGGATCGATCGCGTCCGTCGCGTTCGTCGATCGGCATCATCATCCTCGTCTTCAAACGGGGCGGGGGTCCGCGAGATATGGTTCCGATCGCGGGTCTCGAACGCCTCTGGGGTGGACGAGGACGAGACGCGAGGACCGGGGGGTGGTGACGCGGCCGGGGAATGGACGAACGATGCGTCGGGGGGTCGGTCGTGGACGCGTTCGGTCGGGGGGGGCGAGGAGACGCGAGAGAGAGACGCGGCGAGGGATCGGGGACGCGCGCGGGATGCGGGACGAGGCGGGACGGAATGACTGACGAGGGATGTTTTTTGAATTTTTTGTGCGCGCGTGTAGGCTCAGCTTTCCAGCAAGGTGACCGTTTCTGGTCTCAAGCAAACCGCGCGCTTGAACACGCGCGCGGTGAAGACGGCGGCGCACTGCTCCGCGGCGGACGCGACGCGCAAAGCCGCGGCGGCGGCCGTCGCGGCGGCCGTCGCCGCGTCCCCGTTGGTCGCCGTCGAGGAGGCGTTCGCGCGCGATGTGCAACCGTACGCTGGTTTGACGCCGTGCAAGACCTCCAAGGCTTTCGCGAAGCGTGAAAAGGCGGAAATCAAGGCGCTCAAGAAGCGTCTTAAGAAGTACGACTCGGAATCCGCGCCGGCGCTCGCCCTCAACGCGACGATTGAAAAGACGAAGACGCGCTTCGCGAACTACGGCGAAGCCGGTCTCCTCTGCGGCAAGGATGGTCTCCCGCACTTGATTGTTGACGGTAACACCGAGCACCTCGGCGAGTTCGCTGTGCCGGGCTTGGGTTTCCTCTACGTGGCGGGCTGGATCGGCTATGCGGGCCGCTCCTACGTTCAAATGAACAAGGGCACCGCGAAGCCGACTGAAGGTGAAATCATCATCGACGTCCCGGCGGCGCTCGGTGTCATGTTCCAAGCGGGTGCGTGGCCGCTCCTCGCGGGCCTTGAGCTCAAGAACGGTACTCTCACGGCGCCGGAGAGCGAAATCACCGTCTCCCCGCGATAAGTGTCAGGTAGCAACAGAGCCACTTGCTGTATGAGATCGAATCGTTGTTCTTTTATTAGTCATAAGCGCGATTTGATTGCAAAAAATGAAGCTTCTTTAATCGTTCGGTTAGCCTCGCGCGCGCGCGCGCTCGACGCCGCGAAAGATGAATCGGTGTTTTCGTGCCGCGTTTGTGTTCCTTTTCGTCATCTATGTACACGCGCTACGCTAATGCTATCTCTAGTGGTCGCGGCGACGTCCCGTCTACGCGTCGAGCGCCCCCGGCGGCGAGGCGTCGAGACGCGTCGCCCTTCCAGCCTCTGCGAGAAAAAATCCATCGCCCGATGTCGCCTCCTCCGCTAAATATTCTATGAGAACGACCGCGACGATCGTGCACGCGATGACAAAGGCGACGCCGGCGCGTAAAAAGATGG
>MDSV01138485.1_pt1 | contig 12759 bp, 23 predicted proteins | sample 810851 | NCBI WGS metagenome assembly MDSV01 (sample SAMN05326640, study PRJNA326480) | marine metagenome | isolation source: seawater | place: Atlantic Ocean: North East | collected 2012 | reverse complement strand
ATATTGTGATAAAATTTAGCCTTTTATATAAGAAGTTCTTTTAATGTCAATGTATTATAAGGTTATAATTTGCTCAATTTTACTAGTAATTACTTCAATTTTTTCACTTCCATCTATTTCATAAAAATAGCTTCTTGAAGAATAAAAATCTAAGACAGGTCTAGTTGTTTCCATGTAAGTATCATACCTTTTAAGAATAGTGTTCAAGTCATCATCTGACCTCTTTTCTAAAATTTTTCTTTTCTCAATTCTTTTTATTATTGTGTTTTTATTAACATTTAGGAAAAAAACAAAATCTATTTTTTGGTTTGAGTTATTTAACAATGAATCTAAATTTTTAGCCTGAGTTAATGACCTTGGATATCCATCAAATATTAGTTTATCTTTTTTTTGAGGGTCGAATATAATATTTTTTATTAACTTATTAACTATTTCATCAGTTGCAAAATCACCTTTTGAGATAATTTCCTCAATTTCTTTACCTATTTCAGATTTATTTTTAATTTCATTTCTGAGAAGATCGCCTGTTGAAACTTGATGAAGATTAAATTTATTTACAATATTCTGAGCTTGAGTTCCTTTTCCTGCACCTGGTGGTCCAAAAATTACAACATTCACTTTTAACTATCTTCCAAATTTAGTTTTCTTTATTAATTGTTCGTACTGTGAACTCATCAGTCTAGTTTGTATTTGAGTAACAGTATCTATCGCAACTACTACGACAATTAAAATTGAAGTTCCACCTAAATAAAAAGGTATTGGGTAATTAGCGATTAAAAATTCAGGCATTAAACAAACTAAAGTTAAATATAATGCTCCAATAGTAGTTAATTTAGTTAAAATATTATCAATGTAGAGCGCCGTACTTTCTCCTGGTCTTATACCAGGTATGAACCCTCCATATTTTCTTAAATTTTCAGCAGTTTCATTTGGATTAAATGTTATTGATGTATAAAAAAAAGTGAAAAAAATTATTCCAGACGCGTATAAAATCATATAGAGAGGTTGGCCCTGAGAAAAAAAAGATATAATAGTTTGAAAAGATTCATTTTGTGAAATATTAAAGTTTGAAAAAGTTATAGGTAATAATAAAAGTGCAGAAGCAAATATTGCAGGTATAACACCTGCTGAATTAATTTTAAGTGGTAGATGTGATGAGTCGCCGCCATAAACTTTATTTCCCATTTGTCTTTTTGGATAATTAATAAGAATTTTTCTTAAAGCTCTTTCCATAAATACAATGAACATTATGGTTGCAACCAATAAAATAAAAATAAAAATTATCATAGCCGTAGATATAGCTCCTGTTCTTCCAAGTTCAAAAGTTGTTACTAAAGCTCTAGGAATTTCAGCAACTATTCCTGAAAATATAATAAGTGATATACCATTTCCAATACCTCTTTGGGTAATTTGCTCTCCTAGCCACATTAAAAACATCGTACCTGCTACAATAGTTGTTACTGTAGTTATTTTAAAATAAATACCGGGGTTAATAACTAAATTTGCTGAACTTTCTAAACCAACTGCTAATCCATATCCTTGAACAGTTGCCAATAAAACTGTTCCGTATCTTGTTATCTGGGTAATTTTTTGTCTACCCAATTCACCCTGACTTTTTAAATTTTTAAAATAATCTGATACACCTGTGAGTAATTGAACTATAATAGATGAAGAAATATATGGCATAATTCCAAGTGCAAAAATTGCCATTCTACTAACTGCACCACCAGCAAAAACATTAAACATACCCAGTAATCCTTTTTGATTACCTTGCATCATAATTTGCAGTTGTTCAGGATCAATACCCGGTATAGGAACAAATGTTCCAAACCTATAAACTGATAAAATGAATAATGTAAAGAAAATTCTGTTTCTTAAATCGTGAGACTGAGAAGCTTCGCTCATAATAAAGTTAATTTTTTTTATTTAAATTAATTGTTCCACCAATTTTCTCTAGCTTTTCTTTAGCTGACTTAGATATATAATCTACACTTAAATTTATTTTGGATTTTATTTCTCCAAAACCTAATACTTTAATTTTATTAAATGATTTTCTAACAATATTGGCTTTTTTTAAAATTTCTAAGTTAATCTGAGATTCTGTATTAATCTTTTTAATATTAATGAAATTTTGGATTTTATTTAAATTTAATATAGCAATTTTATCTTTCTTCAAAGAAGAAAATCCTCTTTTAGGTAATCTTCTGTATAAAGGCATTTGACCACCTTCAAAGCTTTTTATGGCAACTCCACTTCTAGACTTTTGTCCTTTAACTCCTCTTCCTGAAGTTTTTCCTTTGCCACTACCAATACCACGTCCAACTCTCATTTTTTTAATTTTAACTTGTGATAAAGAATTTAAATTTGTCATTATCCTCTTTTTTCAATTATTTCTGAAATTTTTTTATTTCTTAAAATAGATATATTCTTAGGTGAGTTTTGTTTTAAAAGTGCTTTTAAACATGCTCTAATAACATTATGTGGGTTAGCTGTTCCTAATGATTTCGCAACTATATCCTTTATTCCCAAAACTTCACATACAGCTCTAACAGGTCCACCAGCTATTATCCCTGTACCTTTTGGGGCAGCTCTCAATTTAATTTTTCCAGCACCATCTTTACCATATATATCATGATGAATAGTTCTTCCTTCTCTTAACGGGATGTGTATTAACTTTCTTCTAGCTAATTCGTTAGCTTTCTTAATTGCATCTGGAACCTGTTTAGCCTTGGCATGAGCAATTCCAATTTTACCATTTTGATTACCTACTACAACTAAAGCAGAAAAGCCAAATCTTCTTCCTCCCTTAACTACTTTTGTAATTCTATTTATATGTACTAACTTCTCTAAATATTCATTATCTTTAAAATTTTTATCCATAATTTAAAAATCCATCCCTTTTTTTCTTAAAGTTTCAGCAAAAGTTTTAACCCTGCCATGATACTTATAAAAACCTCTATCAAAATATATTTTTGTTATTTTTTTTTCTAAAGCTTTTGTAGCTAAATTTTCAGCAACAATTTGTGATAACTCTGTCTTATTTTTTTTATTTAAAGATTTAATTGTTTTATCTTTTGAAGACGAGGATAGTATTGTAATATTCTTACTATCATCAATTATTTGTGCACTTATATTCTTGGATGATCTTGAAACACTTAATCTAAATCTTCCTTGTTTTGAAAATTGTTTTAACTTATTTCTAACTCTAAATATTTTTCTTTGCTTTGTATTTAATTTCATTACTTTTTCTTTCCTTCTTTTCTTAAAATATATTGACCTTTTTCTCTAATACCCTTGCCTTTATAAGGTTCGGGTGGTCTTATTGATTTAATTTTAGATGCTATCATTCCGACTTCTTGTTTATCGCTACCACTTATTTTTAGCGTTGTTTGTTTCTCAATGTCAATTTTTACTGAGTCTGGAATATCAAAATTAACATCGTGACTAAAGCCTAGTTGCATGACTAATTTTTTACCTTTTAATGATGCCCTGTATCCAACTCCTGTTAGCTCTAATATTTTTGAGTATCCAGAACTTGTTCCGATAATTGCATTGTTTAATAAACTTCGATGCATTCCCCATAAACGTTTTGTATCTTGGTTTATACTTTTTGGTTTTATTGAAACTGATTTGCCTTCGTTAATTATTAAATCAAACATACTAATATCAATATTTAATGATTTTTTGCCTAAAGGACCTTCAATATTTAATAAATTTCCATTTAAAACAACTTTTACTTTATCGGGTATAGATATATTTATTTTTCCAATTTTTGACATTTTAAAATACCTTACAGATTATTTCACCACCTACTTTTTGCTTTCTTGCATCAATATCAGACATTACACCTTTTGGTGTAGAGACTATAGCAATACCAAGTCCGTTATTTATTTTTGGAAGACTTTCTGCACTTGAAAATATTCTTCTTCCAGGTTTTGATACACGTTCTATAGTGCTAATTACTGGATTTCCTTGATTATATTTTAATTCAATTTCTAAGTTTGGCTTTTTCTTATCATCTGAAATTTTAAAATTTATTATATATCCTTCGTTTTTTAAGACATCAGCAATTTTTATTTTAAAGTTTGAAGAAGGTAATTCCACTTTTTTATGATTCCTTAAAAGTGAGTTTTTAATTCTTGCTAACATATCACCAATTGGGTCGTTTAAACTCATAATTTCCTTTCTACCAGCTAGATTTAACCATTCCTGGTATTTTTCCTTCTAATCCTAATTGCCTCAAAGCAATTCTTGAAATTTTTAATTTTCTATAAACTCCGTGCGGTCTACCTGTAATTTGACATCTATTTCTCACCCTTATTTTTGATGAATTTCTTGGTAAACTCGACAATTTTTGTTGTGCCTTAAATCTTTCTTCCAATGGTAATTCTTTATTCATTATAATATCTTTTAATTTCTTTCTTTTTTTATAAAATTTACCTGCTAGCTTTATGCGTCTATTATTTTTATTTATTGAACTTAGTTTAGCCATTAATTACTCCTGTTATTTTTAAATGGAAAATTTAATTTTTTTAATAATTCAAAACTGTCTTCTTTTTTAGTTGCTTTAATTACTATTGTTACATCCAATCCTCTAATTTTTTCAACTTTGTCGAAATTAACTTCAGGAAAAATAATATGCTCTTTAATTCCAAAAGTATAATTTCCAAATTTGTCAAATCCTTTTGGTGATAGGCCTCTAAAATCCTTAATCCTTGGTAAAGCTATATTCACAAGTCTATCAATGAATTCGTACATTTTACTTCTTCTTAGTGTGACTTTAATTCCAGAATTAGTATTCTTTCTAGTTTTAAAATTTGAAATAGACTTTTTAAATTTTGTTATTACAGGTTTTTGTCCTGTTATTGCGGCCAAATCTTCTGTTGTAGATTTAAGTATTTTAGTATCATTTCCATCAACACCTAAGCCCATATTTAATACAATTTTTTGTATTTCAGGAGCCATATAAAGATTTTTATAACCAAATTGTTGTTTTAGATTTGGTTTAATTTCCTTATTAAATAATTCTTTTAACCTAGACATCTTTAGTTTTTACCTCTTTGGATTTACTTTTGTTTTTTTTAAATAAAGAAAGATTTGAAATATTAATAAAATTTTCTTTAGATATTATGCCACCTTTTTTTTCTTTAGTTGTTTTAACATGTTTTTTAACAATATTTATACCTTTAACCTTTGCTCTATTATTTTGTCTATCAATTTCAATAATCTCTCCCTCTTTTTTTTTATCTTTTCCAGCCAAAATTTTAACTTTATCACCTTTTTTAATCATAATTAAAGCACCTCTGGAGCTAGTGAAATTATTTTCATTTGACCTCTAGTTCTAAGTTCTCTAGTAACTGGTCCAAATATTCGTGTTCCTATTGGTTCACCCTTTTCATCAGTTAAAACTGCTGCATTGTTATCAAATTTAACTTTTGAACCATCATTTCTATGAATTCCTTTTTTAACTCTAACAACAACGGCTTTATGCACAGATCCTTTTTTAACTTTTCCTTTTGGAATAGCCTCTTTTACAGCTACAACTATAGTGTCACCGATACTTGCATACCTTCTCTTTGATCCACCCAAAACTTTTATACATTCTATTCTTTTAGCACCAGTGTTGTCAGCAACTAATAGTTCAGTTTGAACTTGTATCATTTTGAATCTCCTAATACTTCAAATTTTTTTGTTTTTGAATAAGGTTTACATTCAATTATTGAAACCTTGTCTCCATTTTTAAATTTATTATTTTCATCATGCACACTATATTTTTTTTTTGATTTTATAACTTTCTTTAATACTGGATGTTGATATTTTCTTTCAACAACAACTGTAATTGTTTTATTTGGTTTATTGCTAACAACTATTCCTTTTAATATTTTTTTAGGCATTTATAATATTTCCTAACTTTGTTTTTAGTCTCGCTATTGTTTTTTTTGTTTCATTAACTTTAGCTGGACTTTTGATTTGTCCATTAGTTTTTTGAAATCTAAAATTAAATAAATCTTTTTTTAATTTTTCAATATTTTTTTCAATTTCGTTTTTATTTAATTTATTTATTTCTTTCTTTTTCATTATATTCTTTTAATAAATTTACATTTAATTGGTAATTTTGCTGATGCTTTGTATAATGCTTCTTTTGCCACATCTTCTGATACGCCATCAACTTCAAATAATATTCGCCCAGGCTTGACACGGCAAGCCCAGAATTCAGGTGAACCTTTTCCTTTTCCCATTCTTACTTCGGTTGGTTTTTTTGAAACAGGAATATTTGGGAACATTCTAGTCCATACTCTTCCTTGTCTTTTCATGTGCCTGGTAAGAGCAACCCTTGCCGCTTCTATTTGCTTACCAATAACTCTTTCTGGCTCAATAGCTTTCAAACCATATGCTCCGTAATTCATCATGTTGCATCTTGATGCATTTCCATGAATTCTTCCTTTGTGTGCTTTTCTATATTTTGTTCTAGTAGGTTGTAACATAATTATTTTTTATTTGTTTCTTGACTAAATTCTTTTGTAAATATCTCACCTTTATATATCCAAACTTTCACGCCTATAATTCCATAAGTAGTTAGCGCTTCTGATTCTGCATAATCAATATCTGCTCTTAAAGTGTGTGAAGGTATACTTCCTTCTCTTAACCATTCAGTTCTAGCTATTTCGTTTCCTCCCAATCTTCCACTTATAGAAACTTTAATTCCTTTTGCTCCCAATCTTAAAGCTGATTGCATAGCTCTCTTCATCGCTCTTCTGTATGAAACTCTTTTTACTAGTTGTTGTGAAATATTTTCTGCAACTAAATAACTATTTGTTTCTGGTTTTTTTACTTCTTTTATATTTAAAATTACTTCATTTGTTGTTAACAAAGATAGTTTTCCTTTAATTTTTTCTATATCACTTCCCTTTTTTCCAATCACAAAACCTGGTCTTGAAGTATAAATTGTAACAAAGCATTTCTTGGAGGTTCTTTCGATCATAACTTTAGAAACTCCAGAATTTACTACATTTTTTTTTATATATTCCCTAATTTTAAAATCTTCAATCAAGTAATTACCAAAATCTTTTTTTTTAGCGTACCAAAGAGAGTCCCAGCCTCTATTTATACCTAATCTTAACCCAACAGGATTTACTTTTTGTCCCATATTATCTTTTTTCTACTTTCTTATTTTCTTTTTCTTTTTCACTTAAAATAATTGTTAAATTTGAATAAGGCTTCATTATCGGTGATGCTCTACCTTTTGCTCTAGGTCTAAACCTTTTCATAATTATCTGCTTTCCACAATAAGCTTCTTTTATAATTAACTTATCAATATCATATTGAAAGTTATTTTCAGCATTTGCTACTGCTGAAGATATTGTTTTTTTAATATCACCAGAAATTCTCTTGTCTGAAAAAGTTAAATCTCTTATAGCAATGTCAACTTTCTTTCCAACAATTGATTTAAGGATAGGTTTAAGTTTTCTAGTGCTAGATCTTATATTTTTATTAATAGATCGTGCAATTTTTTTATCTGCAGTTTTTTTTGTTTTTTTTGACATAATTATTTTTTAACATCCTTTTTAACTTCACCTTCAGCTTTAGCTTTCTTGTCTGCTGGGGTATGACCAAAAAATTGTCTAGTTGGTGCGAATTCACCAAGTTTATGACCAACCATATCTTCAGAAACTGTTATTGGTATAAATTTTTTGCCATTATAGATTAAAAAACTTACTCCAACAAAATCAGGAATTATTGTTGATTTTCTAGACCAAGTTTTGATTGGTTTTTTATTTGGTTGATTTTTTTGTTTATCAACTTTTTTCATTAGACTGTCTTCAACAAAAGGTCCTTTCCATACTGATCTAGACATAATTATTTCCTTTTTTTCCTTCTTCTCACGATAAATTTATCTGTCCTCTTATTATCTCTTGTTTTTAAGCCTTTTGCAGATTGACCGGTTGGAGAGACTGGATGTCTACCACCTGCACTCTTACCTTCTCCACCACCATGTGGGTGATCGACTGGGTTTTTTACAACACCTCTTGTATGAGGTCTTCTACCGTACCATCTTGATCTTCCGGCTTTTCCTATCTTAATATTCTTTTGGTCAGGGTTTGATAAAACACCAATAGTAGCCATTGATCTAGAATCAATTTTTCTAACTTCTCCTGATGTCATTTTAATCAATGAATAATTTCCATCGATACCAGAAATAGTTACCGATGTACCAGCTGATCTTGCAATTTTACCTCCTGCTCCAGGTTGCAATTCAACATTATGTATATCTATGCCTACGGGTATATCTTGAAGTGGTAAGCAATTTCCAGTTTTAATTTCAATGCTTGATCCATTCTCAATTTTGTCACCTATTTTAATATTTTGAGGAGCTAAGTAATAAAATTTTTGATTATCTTCGAATTTTACCAACATGATATAACATGATCTATTCGGATCATATTCGATTCTTTCAACTTCAGCTTTCATGTTTAATTTTTTTCTATAAAAATCAACATGTCTATATCTTTGTTTGTGTCCACCACCATGATTTCTAGATGTTATTCTTCCTAAATTATTTCTACCTTTAGAAGCATTATTTACTGATGTAAGCGGTTTATATGGCTTACCTTTCCACAATTCTGCTCTTTCGACTAAAATTGTTCCTCTAGAAGATTTTGTATAAGGTTTAAAAGATTTTAATGACATTTTATATTCCTGTGGTCAGATCAATATTTTGACCTTTTTTAATAGTTACAATTGCTTTTTTAAATCCAGATATTTTGACTTTTCTACCTCTGGTAATTTTTAATTTTGATTTTTTATTTATAATATTAATTTTAGTAACATTTACTTTAAATATTTTTTCTATATTTTTTTTCAAATTCTTTTTGTTAGCTTTATCTGGAACTTTAAATATTATTTTATTTTGCTCAGATAAATTTGTAGATTTTTCTGTAACATGTGGTGAAATTATTTTATCAAATAAATGTATTTTCATTTACTATACCTTTTTTCTAATTCTTTAATTGAACTTTCTGTAAAAATTAATTTTTTATGTTTTACAATATCAAATGCACTGAAATGATTAACATCAGTAGATTTAACATTTGGGATATTTTTAATAGATTTTTGAATTTTATTTTTTGAGTTTTTATCTAAAATTATTAATGAATTTTTAGCATCAAATTTTAATAGTATAGTATTCATTTCTTTTGTTTTTTTGATTTCTTTTTCAAAGTCACTAAAGACAATTAAATTATTTAATTTTTTCTTTTCTGCAATTAATGAGGCTATACTTAATTTTTTTTCACTTTTGTTTAATTTTCTAATTTTATATTTTGTAGCTCCTTTAGGACCATGAGCTACACCACCACCAACAAAAATAGGCGCTTTTCTACTTGCATGTCTTGCATTACCAGTACCTTTTTGAGCATAAATTTTCGAAGTTGATCCGACTATTTCATTTTTTTGTTTTGTTTTAGCTCTTCTTCCTTTGTAATTGGCATTTGTTTTATACAACACGTTACTAACTAACTGATTATTTATTTTTGCTGAAAAAATTTTATCCGTAACTTCTAATGTATCTTTTTTTCCGTCAATTGATAATTTGTCTATTTTCATATTACTTTTTCTTTTTATCTGGTATTTTTTTTATTCTCTCAATTTCTGCTATTTTTTCTGCAACTGTTAACTTACTAACATTCTTAACTGATTTTTTAATTATAACTTCAGTGTTTTTTGAACCTGGTATTGAACCTTTCAGGTACAGTAAACTGTTTTCATTGTCAGATTTTATAATTTCAATATTTTGTACAGTTCTTAGTTTGTTACCCATCTGTCCTGCCATTTTTTTATTTTTAAATACTTTTCCAGGATCCTGTCTTTGACCAGTCGAACCATGTGATCTATGAGAAACTGATACTCCATGGGTAGCTCTCAAGCCAGCAAAATTATGTCTTTTCATTACACCAGCAAATCCTTTTCCAATTGTGGTTGATTTAATATCTACAAATTTAACATCTTTAAATATTTCTAAACCGAGCTCATTACCCTCTTTGTAATTTTCTAAGTTGTCTACTCTGAATTCTTTTAATTTTTTTTTTGGCTCAGTATTTTTTTTTGTAAAATATCCTTTCATTGCTTTTGTTAATTTAGAATTTTTTATCTTTCCAAAACCTACTTGAACTGCCTTATAGCCTCTTTTTTCCTCGCTTATCAATTCGATAACTCTACCTTTTTCCATTTTAATAACTGTAACGGGAATAGACTGACCAGTTTTGTAAAATTCTCTTGTCATTCCAATCTTTTTTCCAATTAAAGCTATTTCAGTCATAATATTTAAATTTTAATTTCTACATCAACACCTGAAGCTAAGTCTAGTTTCATTAAAGCTTCTACAGTTTGTGGTGTTGGTTCTATAATATCAATTAATCTTTTATGAGTTCTAGTTTCAAATTGCTCTCTACTTTTTTTATCAATATGAGGTGATCTTAAAACAGTATATTTTTCAATTTTTGTTGGTAATGGAATTGGACCTTTTATATTAGCTCCAGTTCTTTTAACTGTATTAACAATTTCTTCAGTAGATTGGTCAAGAATTTTGTTATCGTATGCTCTTAATTTAATTCTTATATTTTGTTTATCCATTTTTTATCCGGTTTTTTTAGTTACTTCTTCTTGTACATTTTGTGGAACTTTGTCATAATGATCAAAAAACATTGAATATTGAGCTCTACCCTGAGACATTGATCTTAAAGTATTAATATAGCCAAACATATTAGCTAGAGGAACCATTGCAGTTATTACAGTTGCGTTTCCTCTTTGCTCCTGTGTATTTATTTGACCTCTTCTGCTATTTAAATCACCAATAACATCTCCCATATAATCTTCTGGTGTAACAACCTCTACTCTCATCACGGGTTCTAAAAGTTTTAGAGTGCCTCTTGTACATGCTTCTTTAAAACATTGCCTAGAAGCAAGTTCAAAAGCTAATACACTTGAGTCAACATCGTGATGTAATCCATCTATGATTGTAACTTTATAATCAATTAATGGAAACCCAGCTAATATTCCTCCATCAGCAATTGTTTCTATACCTTTTTCTACCCCCGGTATAAATTCTTTTGGTATGGCACCACCTTTAATTTTACTTTCAACTTCTCGGCCCTTTCCAGCTTCTAAAGGCTCTACTGAAAGTTTTACTCTAGCAAATTGGCCCGCTCCACCACTTTGTTTTTTGTGTGTATAATCAAATTCTGCAGAACTTAATATTGTTTCTCTGTATGCTACTTGAGGAGCTCCAACATTTGCTTCAACTTTAAATTCTCTTTTCATTCTATCTACAATTATGTCCAAGTGTAATTCACCCATTCCTTTAATTATTGTTTGTCCAGATTCTTCATCTGAACTAACTCTGAACGAAGGGTCTTCTTTGGCCAATCTTCCTAGTGCTTCACCCATTTTTTCTTGATCTGCTTTAGTTTTTGGTTCAACAGCAATTTCAATTACGGGATCAGGAAATTCCATCGGCTCTAATAATATTGGCTTATCTTCATTTGCTAAAGTGTGTCCTGTTATTGTATTTTTTAAGCCAGCTAAAGCAACTATATCTCCTGTATTTGCCTCTTTTATATCTTCTCTAGAATTTGCATGCATTAATAGCATTCTTCCAACTCTTTCTTCTTTTTCTTTTGATGTATTATAAATTCCGGTTCCTGATTTAATGGTTCCAGAATAAATTCTAATAAATGTTAATGTTCCAACAAATGGATCATTTGCAACTTTAAAAGCTAGAGCAGAGAATGGAGCACTATCTTCAAAATCTACTTTTATTTCCTCTTCGGTACCAGGTTTGGTTCCATTAATTGAACCAATATCTTTAGGGCTAGGCAAATAATCAACTACCGCATCTAATAGTGGTTGAACACCTTTGTTTTTAAACGCAGAGCCTGTTAAAACTGGTACAAAATCAAAATTTAAACAACCTTTTCTTATACATTTAATTAAATCTTCATTCTTTATATGATCACCGTTTAAATAACTTTCCATTAATTTTTCATCTTGCTCAACCGCAGTTTCGACAAGTTCTTGTCTATATTTTTCACTAATTTCTTTTAAATCTTCAGGTATATCTTTTTCTTCCCAAGCAGCACCCAAATCTTCATTTTTCCATACAATTGCTTTCATTTTTACTAAATCAACAACTCCTTGTAGGGAGGCTTCTATACCAATTGGTACCTGAAGCACTAATGGCTTCGCTCCCAATCTATCTTTTATCATCTCGACACATCTAAAAAAATCTGCACCAGTTCTATCAAGTTTGTTAACAAAACATATTCTTGGAACTTTATATTTATCGGCTTGACGCCAAACCGTCTCTGATTGAGGTTCTACTCCTGCTACACCATCAAAAACTGCAACTGCACCATCTAAAACTTTCAAAGATCTTTCAACTTCTATAGTAAAATCTACGTGTCCGGGAGTATCAATAATATTTATTCTATGATCTTTCCAAAAACATGTTGTTGCAGCAGACGTAATTGTTATACCTCTTTCTTGCTCTTGTTCCATCCAATCCATAGTAGCTGCACCGTCATGCACTTCTCCAATTTTGTGACTCTTACCCGTGTAATATAAAATTCTTTCAGTTGTAGTGGTTTTTCCTGCATCTATATGAGCCATAATGCCAATATTTCTATATTTATCTAATGTATGTGTTCTAGGCATAATTTTTTACCACCTAAAATGTGCAAAAGCTTTATTTGACTCTGCCATTTT
>MDSV01130462.1_pt1 | contig 12759 bp, 14 predicted proteins | sample 810851 | NCBI WGS metagenome assembly MDSV01 (sample SAMN05326640, study PRJNA326480) | marine metagenome | isolation source: seawater | place: Atlantic Ocean: North East | collected 2012 | reverse complement strand
GCTAATCTCATGCCAAGAGAGATGAAATTTGGCACATCCGATGGAATGATGCTTGCTACACAAAATGATGGTGAAATAATAATTCTTCAACCAGAGAAAAATGTCACGCCCGGAGCTAAGGTATCATAATGCCTGTAAATAAAATTGATATGAAAAATAAACTTCTCAAGGCTTTGCCACAACTGCAGTGTAGAAAATGTGCTTATAAGGACTGTGAATCATATGCTGATGCGATCATCAAAGAAAATGAAGATTTAGACAAATGTGAACCTGGATCAATCCATACTCAAAATCAACTACTGGAGATAGTTAATGGCTCAAATGAAAAAGTTTTTGTTAATGAAATTCGAAACTATCATATAGCCTCAATAGAAACTTATGAATGTATAGGTTGTACCATCTGTATGAAGGTCTGTCCTACCGATGCAATCATTGGAGCGAAACATAAGTTACACTTTATAATAAATGATCTGTGTAACGGATGTGAATTGTGTATATCAGAATGTCCTGTAGACTGTATGAGCATGACAATCAACCCTAAAAGAGAATCTTGGTTTTGGCCTAGTGAACGAGTAGATCTGTCAAGGAAAGCTTATGAAGGCAAAAAAAAACGTATAGATGATATTAAAAAAGAAAGGGATCTAGTAAAAAAAGAATTAAGATCGATAGCTAAAATGAAATCATATCTAGCAGATGCAATATTAAGAGAAGAAGAAAAAGATAAGCAGTTAAAAGAGTATGAATAAAAAAAAACTTATTAAGATATTTGATATCTTGAAAAAAGAAACTCCGGAACCTGTAACAGAACTTATATATAAAACTGAATTTCAATTATTAATTGCTGTAATTTTATCTGCGCAAGCAACAGATAAAAGTGTTAACGCAGCAACTATAAAATTATTCAAAGTTGCGCCTGATGCAAAAAGTATTCATAGCCTAGGAGAGAGAAAACTTAAAGGATATATAAAAACGATTGGACTATATAATGCTAAAGCTAAAAATGTTATCGCAACTTGTAAAATTTTAATTGAAGATTACGATAGTAAAATTCCACAAACTAGAGAAAGACTGCAGCAACTGCCAGGCGTAGGAAGGAAAACTGCTAATGTAGTCCTTAACAATGCTTTCGGTCAACCAACTATTGGTGTTGATACTCATGTTTTTAGAGTTTCGAATAGATTGGGTATAGCTACTGGATCAAATGTGTTACAGGTAGAAAAAAAGCTAGAAGAAAATATTCCTAAAAAATACAAGATGCATGCACATCATTGGCTGATAATCTTAGGCAGATATACTTGTATTGCGAGAAAACCAATATGTAAAAATTGTAAGATCGAAAAATTCTGTGATTATAAGGATAAGGTATATAATTAATTTTTTTTAGCCTTGATGATTTGCCATAACTCTTCCATCTCCTCAGGTTCAGCATAAGATTTACCACGTGATTTCAAAAGATCTAAAACCTCATTATATCTCTTACTAAATTTCTCATTTGCTAGTTGTAGAACATTTTCTGGATCACAGTGCAAATGTCGAGTTAGGCATAGAAATGTAAATAGTAGATCACCAAGCTCCTCTTTCACAGACTGTTCATTATTTTGAGATATAGCTTCTGTAACTTCGTCTGTTTCTTCTCTAAGCTTTTTTAATACGCCATCGATATCTAGCCAATCAAGCCCTATTTCTTTAGCTTCTAATTGTAAATCAATTGATTCTTGGAAAATATTCTTCTTATTCATATCTTTTGTTAATTAGTTTATGTTTAGTATAGCTTTTTTTATAAAAAATAATTAAATAATCATGTAAGATTAGCAAATGAATGATAATTTGATATCTGAGCTTAATGAATGGGTAAAGCCTTTATTTACAGGTGAATATTCTATAACATCCGCATCTTCAGATGCTAGTTTTAGATCTTACTATAGAGTCACATCCGATAATTTAACGAGAATTGTAATGGTAGCGCCACCAAAACAGGAGCCCATAGCTGGATTTTTAGATATAACGCAAAGGTTATTTAAATCTAAAATCAATATTCCTAAAATATATAAAGTCGATGAATCTAATGGTTTAATACTTATGTCAGACTTAGGTAGTCAAAAATATCTAGATGCATTAACAAAAGAAACCCTTTATTGTTTGTATACAGATGCAATAGACTGCATTTGTAAGATGCAAAATGATACTGATATTGCAGGCCTGGGAAAATTTACTAAATCTGAACAACTAAAAGAGATGGGGCTATTTGATGAATGGTTTCTAAATAAACATTTAAAAATTGATCTGTCATGTGGTTATAATGATCAACTCACTCAGTGCTATGATCATATAGCTTCAATTATTTCAAAAATACCACAAAAATTTGTTCACAGAGATTTCCACTCTAGAAATCTTATGGTGACATCAGAAAATAATCCTGGGGTATTAGATTATCAAGATGGAATTATTGGTCCAATCACTTATGATATCGTATCGTTATTAAAGGATTGTTATATTTCTTGGGACGATGAGATAGTCTATTCAATGGCTACCTCGTTCTTTGCAAAAATAGAGAGAGATCATAATATAGTCTATGAAGAATTTGAATATTGGTTTGATATCACTGGTCTTCAGAGACATTTAAAAGCTATTGGAATATTTGCTAGACTGAACTATAGAGATGGTAAACCAAATTACTTAGATGATATACCTAGAACTCTAGACTATGTAATGAAAACTTTATCTAAATACTCAGAACTGGATGAGACCAAAAGAATATTTAAAGAACTTAGTTTGGATAAATAATATGATTAAACAAGCAATGATACTAGCAGCAGGCAGAGGAAAAAGAATGATGCCGTTAACTAAAGATATGCCAAAATCAATGTTAAAGATCGGTAACATGACATTGATTGAAGATAAAATAGTAAGGCTCACTGAGGCTGGTGTTGAAAGAATTATAATTAATACTGGTTACCTCGGCGAATATATTAGAGATCATGTAGGGGATGGTTCTAAATATGGGATTAATATTATTATAAGTGATGAGGGATTAATGCCAATAGGCACGGCAAATGGCATAAGAATTATGTTGGAAAAATTCAATAATGAGCCATTTATACTTGTTAATGCAGATATTTGGACTAATTATTTATTTATAGACCTCAGGAATGAATTAATTGATAATTGTCTGGCGCATATTATTCTAACTCCAAAACCATCATATGCTAATGGAGACTTTAATTTAGCTAATAATAAAATTATTAAAGGTAATGATTATACGTATACAGGGATTGGCCTATATGACCCAGAGCTTTTTCGTAAATATGATGATAAAGAACTTGGAACAATATTAAATAAAGAGAGTAATATAAACGCTGAGATTTACACTGGATTGTGGGATGATATAGGTACTCCTGATAGGTTAAATGCAGCACGTAAAACAATATCGCTTTGATTAGTTATCTGTAACAATCTCAAACGATCTTAGATTATATTTATCATTCATATCTGATATATCTTCAACTATTATTTTTTCTACATTTGCGTTGGGCGGACCCAAATAACATTGTTCTATTAGATTAATGACTACTTCTTCTTCACCAATCAATACTGCCTCAACTTCACCCTCAACATTATTTTTAACCCAGCCATATATTTCATATTCAAGCGCAAAAGATTGAAGCCAATATCTATAACCAACGCCTTGTACATTGCCATATATTTTTATGTGTTTTTGAATATTCAAAAGAACTTACAATGCTAGCAGGAGACCCCAGGCTATGAAAAAAATTCCTGTAAATTTCCTAAACAGGATAGGTCTCTTATAAGCTAACTTTTCAAACAATACGAATAATGTAAGTATCATAACCCACATAATGTTCATGACACCTAAAGCGAATAATGTCAACATTAGTGCCCAACAACATCCTATACAGAAAAAACCATGTTTATAACCAATAATAAACGTTCCAAGCTTACCATCTTGCCAATTATTCATTAGGAAACTTAGAGGCGATTGACATACTGTCAGACATGCATCCTTGAACGGTGTGAATTGATAGATACCTGCTAAAACTAAAACAGCTGTTCCGATGTAAGCATGTGATGGCTCCATCATAGGATTGAGGAGCCCACTCATATGCATTGCATATTGGGGAAATGAAATTACTAAACTAAATAATATCCAACTAAACAGATAACCTGATAAGAGTATCATTGTAGAACTAGTATCTTTACCATTTGCTTTGTTTCTAGAATTAAGCGTGGTGAAAACTAGAAGCATAGGTAATATCGACGGTGTCATCATCGCTATCATCATCACCGACCACATTAAAAACAATAGCATGAAATCTATTAATTCCCAGGCACCACTGGCAGGTGGCATCCAAGATAAAATTTTATCAACCAATGACATATTTGGGTTCATTGGCATACCCATTTCCATAGATTTTTTATCCATATCCATGTCCATATTCATCACTGCAGGATTATCAACAAAAGGAAGAGTATTCATATGCCAGCCCATACCCAATATATACAGCCATGATACTGAAATAACAACGAGGGCGCCTAAATAAACAGTCATTCTATCTTTAAGAGGCGCTGGTCTCAGCTCTATATTGTTTTCGATGCTCATTATTGTAAAACCCAAAAAAAAAGGCTCACTTATTTAAGAATAAGTGAGCCATGTTTAAAATATTTAGACTTCTATAGCCTCTTGTTTAGCACCGCCATCCATATAAACAAATGGTGAGCTTAAACCGTTTCCGCCTTCCCATTTATGGTTTATACCATGATCAGTATAAGTAGCCACTGAAGCACGACTAACTGTTACTGGGTAAGGTGGTGCTACAGCTAATGGCATATCATGAAGTACTACTGGTCTTCCAGAAGCTCCTCCTAATTGTTCCATTTTATTTTCCATAATACCATCGATTTTAAGATGTCTATTTGGGCTTTGCTGAGTCATTGTGATTCTTGCAGATTTAGTTGGCAGGTACTCTCTTGGGGCACCTTCCGCACCTTTACCTAAACTTGCTATAACGCCCAAGTGACCACCATATTTACCATGATAAGCTTCTCTAAGTGCGTTGAATTGTGACCTGTTTGCTCTGTCATCAATGTAGACAGCCATTTCAAATTGACCTTTCAAGAGATTGTCTGGAGCATTAAGCCACATAGCAACTTTTAATCCACTAACATCAACTGTACCAACATGACCTTTTTCAATATCCCATCCAAGAATCGCTTTACAGTAACCTTGTGTAGGATCTAATAACAGAAGACATGGACATATAGTCTCACATGTACAGCTTTCAAAATATGTTCCTCTAAGATACATCGTATGATCTGCCAGTGCAGCATCAACATCTTTAGGTTTAAATAATGATCCTATAATCGGTGTTGCCGCAGCGACCGTAGCTAGAGACTTCATGAACCCTCTTCGAGAATCAGCTGCTTTACTTAAAATGCTTTTATTTTCTTTTATTTCTCTCATAATTCTGTACCCCAAATTAACCAATTTTTAGTTAATGCCCTATAATTGAGCAAGTTTTTTCACAATTATACACCATATATAGAGAATTTTTCAATAATTTGATCAAACCATAGTAAAATAAATGTTTGTTAATTACAGATAAGAAGAAGTATAATGGTTATTATTGTTATAATAATGCCAAAACGGGGGGCAAATGAATAAAGTCAAAATAATGTCTGTCTTAATGCTAACAGCTGTGTTGACTGCTTGTGGTAGCAGCACTGGGACTCCACCAGCTGAATATACAGCTAAAGTGTATCCAATTGAGAATGATTTCGATCGTTTCGAGACTGTTGGTCCATTTTCATCTAGGGATGCATGTACAGCGGCGGCTCAAGAAATGAATGCAGCTGCATATTCTTGTGATCCAAAGACAAACTAAAATATAGGAAAATGTATGAGCCGCTGGGTAAAATTAGCGGCTTATATAATTAGTAATCTCTAATAAACTCTCTAGTGATCTTATGTGTCAATAGGGATATATTACCTGCTTTACCTGAACCTATTGTATGTTCATCAACTTTAACTATCGGAACGACAGCATTAGTAGAGCTACAACACCAAATCTCATCAGACTCTAATAAATCGTCCTTGGTCACATCAGACTCCATAACTTGTAAATCATTTTTTCTCAAAAGATCAATTAGAAGATCCCTTGTCACTCCTGGTAGCAACTCATTACTAAGTTTTGGGGTATGAATAAGATTATTTTTAACTGTAAAAACATTGCTTGCTGAACCCTCTGTTAGCTTATTATTTCGCATTAGTAGCGTTTCATACAAGTCATTGTCTGCTGCATGATTTTTCAGTAAGACATTACCCAGCAAAGAGATGCTTTTGATATTAGATTTTTGCCATCGAAAATCATCTTGTATGCATGCAGAAAAACCTGATCTGATTTGCTCTTGAGTAAAGCATGGATATTCTTCACACATAACTAATATAGTCGGTTCAATTGATTTTGGATAGACATGATTGCGCTGAGGTTGTGCACCTCTCGTGATATGTATGTATATAAAAAAATTTTGTTGCTGATTTTTTGCAATCAATTTATCAATAATTTCATCTAAATCATCAATTTTTTTCATACCGATGAGCGATAAGCTATTTGCCAATCTGTCAAGATGTTTGCTTAATAGAAAGATTTTTTTATTAAAGACAGGAATTAATTCATAAACACCATCACCAAAGAGAAAACCTCGATCCATAATGGAGATTTGCGCATCACTCTTATTTGTTATTTTACCATTAAGATATAGTTCATTCATTTTTAAAAACTTCTCAATATCGAGTCAAGAGTTTTTCTGTAGAAGCTGCCTTCACTTACCTCTTCCATTGAATGTAGCTTAATAGTTGTTAAAGATTTACCTTCTAGTTCTATAATGACATACCCTACCGCTTCATTTTTATTCACGGGTGCTGTCAAGTTTTTATCAATAACATATTTTTGTTTAATATTTTTAATTTGTCTTCGTGGTATCGATATATAAGAATCTTCTAATACCCCAAGCTTAATTGTCTGTTGAGATCCTCCAAAAACTGATCCCTCTGTGACTATATTATTAGCTTCATAAATTTTATGTGTTTCATAAAATCTAAACCCATATTCTAACAAAGATTTAGAGGCATTGGTTCTCTGGTCCGGTGACCTAGCCCCCATTACTACTGATATCAATCTTTTTTTACCTCTCAGTGCAGAGCTTACGAGACAGTAACCTGCTTTTTTTGTAAAACCTGTTTTCATCCCATCAACAGAATCATCAAGATATAATAATTTATTTCTAGAGTACTGTTTTATTTCGTTATATACATATTCTTTTTGGGAGTATAATTTGTACTCATTGGGAAACGTTTTTATGAGAGAGCGAGCTAAAATAGAAATATCTCTTGCTGTCGTATACAAATTATCATCGGGTAACCCAGTTGAGTTTGCATAACTAGTATTGGTCATACCTAAATTATTTGCCAATTGATTCATATATACAGAGAAGGTCTCTTCATCTCCGGAGATATGTTCAGCCATAGCAACGCTTGCATCATTGCCTGAAGAAGTAATAATTCCATGTAGTAAATCAGAAACCTTAACTTTTTTACCAACTTCAATAAACATTTTTGAGCCACCAGTTTTCCATGCTTTTTTACTTATCAAAACATCATCATTTTTTGATAGTAATTTATTTTCTAGTTCAGTAAAGATAATATATGAGGTCATTATTTTTGTGATGCTTGCAGGAGGCAAAATTAAATCAGCATTTTTTTCTGCAATTATCATACCACTATCATAATCTATCAAAATGTATGACTTGACATCTGGGTTAGGAGCTCTCGGTATAGGGGCAGCTAATGAATGTAAGCTAAAAATCAAAGCGAAAATGAGCGTTATATTTGTATAGTTGAAATATTTGCTGAAAATCTTCATATGAAAAATTATATCATAAATTATAAATATTAAGTGTTTGATTTAGATTTCTTGATTTCTTGACTTAAATAATACACTGCTAATGCATATAACCTGCTTCGGTTATATCTAGTTATTACATAGAAGTTTTTATGGCCGAAACTATACTCTTTGGCATTTTTTTCTTCTCTTCCAATAACAGATAACAGTTTATCAGGACTAATGCTTTTAGTGGCATGGATGAATTCTTTTTTAAACAATTTGTATTTAGTTTTAGGTTTGTATGTTTTTTTTGATGCTGCTTCAACATTTTTCATATCCGAATTAACATAAGAAATTGGTGTCATGATGTCTTGGTTAGTCTGCCAACCATTCTTTTTAAAATAATTTGCTACACTACCAATCACATCATAATTTGAATCCCATAGATTAACTTTTCCATCATTATCGAAATCAATTGCATAATGCCTATAGCTACTGGAGATAAACTGAGGTTTCCCTAAAGCACCAGCATAAGATCCTTTGATAAGCGATGGGTTTAATTCATTCTCTCGACACATTAATAAAAAATTCTCTAATTCGGTTTTAAAAAATTTAGCACGTCTACCTTTATTTGGTCCGAGTGATAAAGATACGAGTGTATCGAATGTTTTAAACGTTCCCATCCGTGAACCATATTTACTCTCAATACCTATGATGGCAACAATGATTTCCGCGGGAACTCCATATTTTTTTTCAGCTTTAACTAATGCGTCACTATTCTGATTCCAATACTTTATACCATTTCCAATATTTTTTTTTGTAACAAAAAGATTTTTATAGTTTGTACATTTCTTATCTTTACGCGAGCAACCATTCCATGTAAGTATTCTCTCAGGAGCTTTTTTAAAATATTTTTTTATTCGTGGCTCAACTTTTACATTATCGAATAATTCCTTCAATTCAATTTTATTATATGAATGTTCATCATGCATATATTCAATAAAGTTATTCACCGTATTTTTATCCATATCTGCCATAGCAGAGCTGGACAGTAAAAATATTATTATTAATATTTTCTTCATCATTTTCTTAATATCCTTTGATGTGATTTAATTGACATAATGATTCCAGCCGTTGCAAAAAGAGTAACCATTGATGTTCCTCCATAACTCATAAATGGTAGTGGCGCTCCCACTACAGGTAAAAATCCTATTACCATGCCAACATTAACAAGAACATATAGAAATATGGTTAAGCTTAATGTGCCGCTCAATATTCTGCCAAAATTATCAGTAGCTTTAATTGATATGCTGATTCCTCGAAGAGCAACGAATAGATATAAGAGCATTAGAACTAACACTCCCATGAATCCAAATTCTTCTCCAAAAGCAGTTAATATGAAATCGGTGGATTGTTCAGGAACAAAGCCAAGCTTGGACTGAGTTCCATTAAAAAATCCTTTACCAAAAAATCCTCCAGAACCTAGAGCAATTTTAGATTGCATAAGATGATAACCCGAGCCTAGAGGATCTGATTCTGGATTAAAAAATGTCAAAACTCTCTGTTTTTGATATTGATGCATATTCATCCACAGAAATGGGGCTAAAGCAGCCACAGAAAAACTACTACCTATAAAAAATTTTAGACTCATACCAGCTAAAAGAATTGCTATTGCACCAGACATGCCTATGAGTAATGATGTACCTAAGTCTGGTTGTTTCATAATCAGGATGACAGGAACCAATGCCAATAATATTGCTACAATAATATACTTGACCCTAGGAGGTAAAGGTTTGTCAGCATAATATGATGCTAACATCAAAGGTACAAATATTTTCATCAGTTCTGATGGCTGAAACCTAATAAAATATAAATCTAGCCACCTATCTGCAGTTTTACCGACACCGAAGAAAAGCACTAAAAATAATAATATTAGTGTCAGAGAATATAATACAGGAGCAAATAATTTGAGGTTATCAGGATGAACTTGTGCAATAAAAATCATCACTATCAATCCAATTACAATTCTAGTGAATTGTTTGATTACAAGGCTCATATCACCGGATGAACTACTATATATTGTAATTAAACCAATAATTGTTATAAGCAGGATAGGTATCAATAGTTTTACATCGATATAAAAAAGGGACGATAGTCCTCCGAAAGGTTTTCTATTATTTTCAATATACTCATTCATTGGATGCTATCTTTTTATTCTTACTTTTCATATAAAAGTCAATTATATCTCTTGCTATTGGAGCAGCAGTTGAAGAACCCCCGCCACCATGCTCGACTATGACCGTTACTACAATTTCCGGAGAAGTGTAAGGCGCATAGCTTATAAATAATGCATGGTCTTGCAGAATTTTTTTGTCCGATTTACCTGAATCTAAGTTATATACTTGCGCAGTACCAGTTTTTCCTGCGAACTCGATATCTTGAACTTTTTTCAAATTAGATGCCGTTCCAACATTCTTTTCATTTACTACTCTCCACATCGCTCTCTTAACGATATTTAGATAATCAGTATCCTCAACTTCAGTAGTAAATTTATTTAATTCTGGATTGTAATTAAATATCTCTCTAGTTTTATTATTCTTATAACTTTTTAATAAATGTGGCGTATAAGTATTGCCATTTGTTGCCAGTGCAGATGTAGCAAGAGTTAACTGCATTGGTGTCGCAAGAAAATATCCCTGTCCAATACCAACATTTAAAGTTTCACCCTGATACCAGGGTAGCTGCTTTGTTTTAGATTTCCATTTCCTATCTGGGATCAAACCTGACTTTTCTCCATAAAGATCTATATATGTTTTTGTACCAAAGCCATATTTGTATAAACTAGCACTAAGTGTATCTATCCCAGTTAACTGAGCGACACGATAGAAAAAAACATCGCAAGATTGAGTTAAAGCATAAGATAAATCGGTATCTCCATGCCCTGTTTTTTTCCAACATTTAAATGGTCGTTGGTTATTCTTAAGCTCGTATGCACCATCACAGTTAACCAGTTTAGTTGAATCTATAATTTTTTCTTCTAGGGCAATGATTCCAACGAAAGGTTTTAGTGTTGACCCAGGTGGATACTGACCTGATATCGCTCTATTGATTAGAGGTTTTCTTTTATCTGATAAGAGATTATTGTAATTTTTGTTGGAAATGGATGTAGTAAAAAGATTACTGTCATAACCAGGAAAACTAACAAATGACAAAATATCACCATTTTTAGGATCCATAACAATTACTGCTCCTTCCTGATTTTTAACTTTGTTATAAATATATTCTTGTAACTCTAGATCTAAAGTCAAATAGATATCATTTCCCCTTGTCGGAATTTTTTTTTCGATTACTCTGATGACTTCTCCTCTTGCATCTGTCTCAAGTTTTTCATATCCGGGCTCTCCAGATAGAATATTTTGGTAAAATCTCTCCACACCAAGTTTGCCAATCTCGGTCATACCCTCATGAATTTTAACTACATCCGAATATAGATCATCGTCAGACACTTTAGCAACATATCCCAAAACATGAGATGTTGCATAGGGTGAAATATATCTTCTTTTTGATTTTGGAATTAATTCGATTTCTGGCAGAAGGTGCTTATCAACCGCAATCTTAGAAAACTCCTCTAAGGATATATCTTCTAAAATGGTTACGTCTTTCAAACGTCTATTGTCAAATTGTTGAGTTATTTCTTTTAACTGATTTGGATTTAAGTTCATAAGCCTCCTAAGGCTTTTAATAAAACTATCTTTGTTAACTATTAATTCTTTTTTTACGATTAAATTGAAGGTGTTTATGTTATCGGCTAGTATGTTACCTTTTCTATCATAAATTAATCCTCTATTAGCCTGAATAGGCCTTATTCTTATACGATTTGAATCTGATTTCACGGAATAGTATCCATGATCTGATACTTGTACCTCATACAACTCAGAAATATATATCGTGAAAAAGAATAAAACAAAAGCAGTTGCTATAAGAGCTCTATTTTTGTGAGATTTTCGTTCCCTATCTGCATTACTCATAGGATCCCAACTATATTTTTCTTCAAAATTACGGCGTTTTCTGATAGAGTCTTTTCGAGCTTTTGTTTTCATATATACGATTATATTGAGAGTTTTATTAAAAGAATATAAAAATTATGACAGAACTCAATATTAATATGAAATTATAAATAAAATCATCCAGGAGATATCATGTTAAACATCGACTTACTACCTATTTACCTAGGCCTCATAGGATTATTGACTGCATTCTTGTTATATAAGTTTATATTAAAATTTTCTGCAGGAGATGGCAAAATAGTCGAAATTGCAGACGAGATTCATCTAGGAGCAATGACATTTATAAAAAAAGAATATTCAATATTGTTCTTATTCTCAATAGTGTTGACAGTAGGTGTATTTGTTGGGCTAGGACCAGAGAGTACGCTGGCATTTGTTATTGGTGCCCTATGCTCATCAGCAACTGGCTTCATAGGTATGTATACATCTACAAAAGCCAATGTCAGAACTACAAATTCAGCGAATAAATTTGGGTTGTCAGAAAGTTTGACTGTAGCTTTTTTTGGTGGGTCTATTATGGGTTTAACTGTAGCTGCAATGGGCCTTTTGGGGCTTGGCATCTTATACTATTTATTTGGTAGTGACCCCAAAACAGCATCTGTAATTCATGGATTTGGGATGGGCGCTTCTGTAGTAGCCCTATTTTCAAGAGTTGGGGGCGGTATATTCACAAAATGTGCTGATGTAGGTGCAGACTTAGTTGGTAAGGTAGAGGCAGGCATTCCTGAGGATGATCCAAGAAATCCTGGTGTAATCGCAGATAATGTGGGTGATAATGTGGGTGATGTTGCTGG
>MDSV01111530.1_pt1 | contig 12761 bp, 14 predicted proteins | sample 810851 | NCBI WGS metagenome assembly MDSV01 (sample SAMN05326640, study PRJNA326480) | marine metagenome | isolation source: seawater | place: Atlantic Ocean: North East | collected 2012 | reverse complement strand
GAGCCAAAAATATATTATGAAAAACAAAGAAAACGATACTCCAAGTTGTATTAAATAACAAATGGATCATATACAAAAATATCAGATTTATATTTTTATAATTCTTATGCCAAGCTTGCCAAATTGCAATTGTCATAAACAAATATAAAGTTGTCCAAACTGGCGCAAAAACCCAATCAGGAGGATTAAATCCAGACTTTATTAATGTAGAATACCATGGTTCTTTATGTGACATAGTTGCTAAACCACCAATAAAAGAGGCTGAAAAAGTTATTAAGGCAAAGATAAAAAAAGATATAAATTTGTTTTTTAACATATAAATACTATACATTATTTATATATGGATAATAAAGTAATTTGGATAACAGGTGGCAGCACTGGTATTGGTAAAGCATTAGCTCTAAAATTTGCGAGAAAAGGATGGAAGGTTGCTATATCTGCAAGAAGAGAAAATCTTCTTAAAGAGATTGAAGAAAATAACAGAAATATTGTCTCCTTCCCTTTAAATGTAACAAATAAAGAAAATTGTATTTCTATTTTTCAAGATATCGTAAATAAATTAGGCAATGTTGATATATGTGTATTTTCTACAGGTACATGGAATCCAAAAAAAGAAAAAGAAATTGATGTTGAACAAATTGAAGATGTAATGAAAGTAAACTTTTTTGGTACACTCAATTGTATTAAGTCGGTTGAAAAATATTTTAAAGAAAAAGGAAATGGTCAGATATCTATAGTATCTTCTATTGCAGGTTATAGAGGATTGCCTAACTCAACAGGTTATGGTCCTTCTAAATCAGCACTTAATAATCTTGCTGAAAGTCTTTATTTTGATTTTAAAAGATATGGAGTGAGAATATCAATTATTTCTCCTGGTTTTATAAAAACCCCAATGACAGATAAAAATGATTTTAAAATGCCATTTCTTAAAACAGTAGACTACGCGGCTGATAAAATTTACGAGGGTTTAATCAATAGTAAAAAATTTGAAATTGACTTTCCAAAACAACTTACATTAATCCTTAAACTATTTAAGATCATGCCAAATAAACTTTATTTGAGTTTAGTTGAAAAACTAACAAAATATCAAAAAAAATAATTATTTATTAGTCTTTAACGAACATCACTGTTAATTCAGCAACTTTGAATCCAAACTTTGTCATTGTGGCTCTGTTAATTGCTACTTTTTCATCTTGCATAAATATCCAATCATCAAAAGTAATTTTAATTTCCTTTCCTTTTACAGGAACTAATAAAACATATTCAAATTTAAATGTGGGTCCATATGAGTATCCCCTGGCCTTTCCAACAACATCGCCTGCTGTGCCTTCATAATTATGTTCGTCAATTTTAGTTATTTGCCACTGTCGAGTTTGAATCTCACCATCATTCCAATTAAATTTTTCATCTAATATTAGTTTTTTTCCATTCCATTTACCATTTAAATCAGCTGAAAATTGCCTTGTAACTTTACCAGACCTGTTTTGCAATATACCCCAAGCCTTTACATCACCTGATAGATATTCCTCGATAATTAATCTAGGTTTTTTATCTTTAAAATCAATTGGTTTCATATCATTTCCTGAACATCCTATAATTAATAAAAAAGAAATGATTGTAATTATTATTTTCATAAAGTCTATTTATTAGATAATGAAAATTGAATTAAATCTATATTTTTTGATTTAAATCCAGCCTCACAATATGACAAATAAAAATTCCACATTCTTTTAAAAGTTAAATCAAAACCTTGTTTAGAAATATCATTCCACTTTTTTTGGAATTCGGATCTCCATAAATTTAATGTATTTGAATAATGAAATCCGTACGAGTTATAATCTTTAACTACCATACCCACATTATCAGCACATTTATACAAAACATTTTTACAGGGCAAAAATCCCCCAGGAAAAATATATTTTTGAATAAAGTCCTCTTTTTTTTTATATCTATCATACAGACTATCGTCTATAGTTATTGATTGAATAGCAGCCCTACCATTATTTGTTAGGCTGTTTTTTATTGTAAAAAAATATTTTTCTAAATAATTTCTTCCGACAGCCTCTATCATTTCAATGGATGCTATTGCATTATATTTATCTTTAACGTCTCTATAATCTTGCATTATAATATTAACTTTTTCATTTAGTCCTTCATTATGAATTCTCTTTTTTGCATATTCATATTGATTCTTTGATATTGTTATACAATCCATTTTTACATCGAAATTTTTTCCTACATGTTCAGCATAGCCACCCCATCCACAACCTATTTCTAATATCTTTCCACCTTTGTTTAGTTGAAGAAGATTTGATAATTTTTGATATTTATTATTTTGTGCCGTTTCTAGATCATTCTTATCTTTTTCAAAGATGGCACTTGAATATGTTAAAGATTTATCTAGCCATAATGAAAAAAATTCATTTCCTAAATCATAGTGTCTTGATATATTTTCTTTACTTCTTTTTTTTGTATTAACAAATATTTTATTTTTAATAAAATTTAAAAAAGGAATGTCCAGCACGCCGGAAAACTTATGAACTTTTTTAATGTTTTTTGCAGTTACTTCAATTAGGTTTGGGAGATTACTTGTCTCAAAATCACCATTCATATAAGATTCTGCCAATCCTATGCTACCCTTATTGATTATATTTAATGCAAAGCCAGGTTTGTGAATCCTTATATCTGCTTTAAGCTTTTCAGACTCTGATCCAAATATATATTTCTTATTATCATAATTTGTTAAATATATTACTCCATAATCTATTCTCTTTAGAGCTTTAAAAATTAATTTATCCGCGTAAACATTCAAATTCATTTTGATTCAATTGTTATATTATTTTTAATTTTGGTTTTTTTTTTTACTAATTTAATTCCTTTAAGCCATAATTTTAATGCCTCAAAATGTATCGCCGATATTACTTTAAAAGTCATCAATGGGTGTTTTATATAAGATATAATAAGGTTTTTTGCAGATAATTCGCTTCTTAAACCATCTTGTGATGCAAATAAGAGCTTGCCTTCCTGGTCTCGTTGATCAATTACAACTGATAATTTATTTCCTGGAATTAATATTTTGAAAAAATATTTAGATGAAAGATCCATAAAAGGTGAAACAAAAAATTTTTTTGTACAATTATTATTAATCGTTTTATCTAATGGATTCGTTTTAAACAAATATGTATGTTGCTCTCCAAATGTATTTTTTACCTCGTATAATATAGCCACAAGTGTAGAATTTTTATTATATACAAAAAAAATACTCAATGGATTAAAAACATATCCAAATATTCTAGGGAAACATAAAAGCTTTATTTTAATATCAGTTATATCTATTCCAGAATTAATTAAGTTTTTTTTTACCCATTCTGTTAAATTAGATCCATCTCTATCTCCATGATCTTTGTTATAAAAGCTTATAAGATTAAATTTGTTAAACGAAAAAAAGGTAATACATTTATCAATTTGTTCTAATTCATTTAGATCTAAAAATAATGAAAAAACTTTATATTTAAAAAAATGTTTTTTAGGTTTAAACCTTTTGTGAACCACTTTTCCATTATAGATGAACGACTCTTTAATCATTTAAAAAATTAATCATTTTTATTGATGACTTAATCCCATCTTCATGAAAACCATTTCCAAAATAACTACCACAAAATAATATATTATTTTTATTTTGTATTAAATCTAAATTTTTTTGATTTTCCAAAGCATTCATATCATAATATGGATGTTTAAATTTTATCTCTTTAAAAATCTTATTTCTATCTATTTCTATAACAGGGTTGAGAGTTAAGAAAATATTTTTATCAATTTTTAAATTTTGTAGAAGATTCAACCAATAAGTTACTGAGGATTTTTTTGAATTACTATCTAAAACGCATGAATTCCATGAACACCAATTATTTTTATTTTTTGGCATTACTTTTTCATCGAAATGAATTATCGCAAGATTATCTCTATATTGAAAATTAGACAAAATTCTTTTTTCATCTAATGTTGGTTTATGTATCAGTGAAAGTGCATCATCCGCATGAGTTGCTAATATTACTTTATCATAATTAAAAAATTCATCTTTGCCGCCGTAAAAAATTTTTATATTATTTTCATATCTCTCAATTCTGTTAATCTGATAGTTCTTATAATACTCACCGCTTATCCTTTTTAATATGGTATCCACATATGTTTTACTTCTATTGGCAACAGTATACCATTGAGGTCTTTTTTTTAATTTAAACAAACCATGATTTTGAAAAAATTTAATAAAAAATTTTAATGGCATTAAACTTGCTTCATAAGGTGGCATTGACCAAATTGCGGATACCATTGGTATTATATGATAATTGATAAAGTAATTTGATAATTTTTTATTTTTCAAATATTCTCCAAGTGTTATTTCTTTTTCTAATGATGTATAATTTGAATTTTCATTATAAAAATTTATAATTTCAAAAAACATTTTGACAAATTTAAAATTTAAAATATTTTTTCTATTTGAAAAAATACCATTTAATCCTTTTCCACAATATTCAAGATTATTTTCAATTACCTTTACAGAAAAACTCATATTACTTTTTTCTGTTTTAATTTTATTTTCTTCAAAAAATTTAATTAAATTTGGATAATTTTGTTCATTAAATACTATAAAACCGACATCTGTTGCAATTTTTTTTTTTAGTTGCTTGTCATATTCAACATCTACTGTGTATGAGTGACCACCAAAATGATCCTGCTTTTCAAACAAGTCTACTTTATATTTTTTAGATAAATAATATGCTGCACTCAATCCTGATATACCTGATCCAATAACTGCTATTTTATTAATTTTTTTAAGCTTCATTTTTATTTTTAATTGAATTTAAAAACTGGATTAGTACAGCAAACAACACTATAGATCCTCCAATTAAAACAATTAAACTCGGTATTTCATTAATGAATATCCATGCCCATATTGGTCCTAAAATTGCCTCTGTTAACATTATGATACCTACTACAGCAGATGGCGTAGATTTAGCTCCAATAGTTATTAGTATAAATCCAAACCCTAATTGAAAAAATCCAGCCAAAAAACCAATAAATATATCATGAGTAGAAATATTTATCTTTCCAGCTACCACGTACCCTATGCACATCGCAATAATTCCTGCAATTAATTGCAAAGGTACCATATCTACATTTGGATATTTTCTTACAGTTATAATTAAAACTGCAAATGAAATCGGCATCAAAAATGCCATTAAATTTCCACTTAGTTGGCCTGGTGATAAAGAACTACCAACCATTATTATTACTCCACATATCGCCAATAAGATAGAACAAATTGTTAATTTTGAAACTTTTTCTTTAAGAATAAAATAACCAAATATTGCTAAAAATAATGTTTGAGTTTGTATAATAAAATTTGCATTCGCTACTGTAGTATTGTACATCGCAAAAACATAACTAAAAAATCCTATACCTAAAACTAATCCTGCAAACAAACCTGGTACACCAGAATCGTAAATCTTTGCAAAGACTTTGGATTTGTAGGATACGGACAAGTAAATTGAAATAATAGAAATAAAAAATAAAGATCTCCAAAATAAGATTTGCCAAAGAGTTGCTCCTTCAAAAGATTTGACCAACAAACCTCCAAAACTAAGACTGCAAGCTCCAAAAAAAACAAGAATAGGTCCAGGTGTTTTTTCGAATATGTTCATTGCTTAATTTATTTGATTTATTAAATTTTGAGTTTCAATATTATACAAGTAAAATAGATTTTCTGCTTCTTTTAATTCAACTTCTTTAAATTTTATTTTAGATCCTGGAGGTAGTTGAGAAATTTTGTCAAAATCAGCACTAATTATGTTGGCAATTTTAGGATAACCTCCTATTGTTCCGTGATCAGACAACATTATAATCGGATTTCCATCTGAGGGTACCTGCACAACTCCTTTGACTATGCCCTCTGATTTAATATTAGTATTAATAATGTTTTGTAAATTAGGACCATTTAGTCTCATTCCCATTCGGTCAGATAACTTTGATACTTGAAAAGTTTCTGAAAATAATTTTTTTTTCGCGTCTTTCGAAAAATAATTAAAATTAGTACCTTTTAATACTCTTATAAATTCTATTTTATTATCAAAATAAGTTAATTTTTTTTTTTGCAAAAGTTTTTTTTTAGATAAAATTTTTAAAATATTATTTGTTTCAATTTTTTTTCCATTATTTCCACCAACCTCTGCCCTTATATTTGTAGATGAACTTCCAAAAAATAAATCTGTCTTAAATCCTCCACCAACTGACAAATACCCATAAACAGAATTTATAGTTGATAATATATCTAGTTGGTCCCCTTCTTCAATTATATATGATTGATAACATTGACCTTTTTCGACTTTATTTTTTCTTATTATGTTAAAATTTACATTGCCTGTTATACATACAATGTTTTTTTCTCCAAAATATTTCAATAAGGGACCTTGGTAAGCGAACTCAACAACTGTTTCATCTTTATTAAATACAATTTGATTTGCAATTTTGTAGTTTCTAATGTCCATGGCACCGCTCAATGGAATGCCAATGTGATTCAAATTTCTTCTTCCAAGATCTTGAAAAGTTGAATTAATACCAGGTCTTAAAACTTTAAAATAATCGTTATTTCCATTCATAAAAGTCTTTTTCCGAAATCCTATAAAACTTAACTGTATTGCCAGGATTTATGATTGCAGGCGAGTTTTTATTTTGTTTATCAAATATTTGCAAAGGAGTTTTGCCAATAATATGCCAACCTCCAGGACTTTCAAATGTATAAATATTGCAGAACTGCTCTGTAATGCCAACTGATCCTTTTGGCACTTTGACTCTCGGTGTTTTTAACCTATTTGATCGAAGAGAGACATTTAAATCACCCATAAAAGGCATACCAGCTATAAAACCAGTCATATAACAAAAATATTCATTTTTAAAAAAATCTTTTAATATTTGTTTTTTATTAATTTTAAGCTTTTCCTCTAATACCTTTAAATCTAGTTCAAATCCTTCATCACAACAAATGGGAACTTCAATTACTTTTTTTTTATTAAAAACATTAGTATGTTTTATTTTAATTTTCATTACCTCATCAGTAATTTTTTTAATATTTGTTATATTTAAATCAAATGAGATAATTAATTTATTATAAGATGGTGATAAATTAGTAATTCCATCAATTTTACTATTTTTTATTGAGTTAAAGTAACTTATTACTTTAGAGTTAATTTCTTTACTTACCTCTTCGCCAAAATCACAATATAGAGCTGCGTCACCAAGATTTAATATATTTTTAATCATGTCATGTTATAATTCAAAAATAATATTATGGAAATTAATATAAATTGTGATTTAGGTGAAAAATCTGAACTACATTCGAACCATAACGACCCTAAATTATTAGGTATTGTTAATAGCGCAAGTGTAGCTTGTGGATTTCATGCTGGCGACGAAGAAACAATGAACCAAATAATAAAAATATCAAAAGAAAATAAAGTAAGTATTGGTGCTCATCCATCCTTTAAAGATCGGGAAAACTTTGGAAGAAAAAGAATAAACCTAAATTCTAAAGAAATTAAAAAATTAATAATTGATCAATACAATATTCTTCAAAATATTGCAGAAATCTACAATGAAACAGTAACTCATATTAAACCGCATGGAGCATTAAACAATATGGCCTGCGAAAGTTTAGAATTAGCAAATACGCTAGCTGAGGCAATTTTAGAGATCGATAAAGATTTAATTTATCTTGTACCCACAGGCTCTAAAATGGAAATAGCAGCCAAAAAGTTTGACATGAAAATAGCGTGCGAAATTTTTGCTGACAGAAATTATGAGGATGATGGAAATCTAGTTTCTAGATCAAAGAAAAATGCATTAATCACAGATCCCAGTGAGGCAAAAATACACGTCTTGAAAATGGTTAAAAATCAATCGTTAAATTGTGTTTCTGGTAAACAGATCCCTTGTAAAATCGACTCTGTTTGTATACATGGAGATAATAATAATTCTTTAGAAACAGCTAAAATTATTAAAAAATATTTGATAGATAATAACTTTGTATTAAAACCTTTAAATAAAATGAAAAAATTTAATAATGATTAAAAAAATTTTAACTTTGCTCTTTTTAATATTTTACCTAAACACAGTCTCATATGGAGCTGGAAGTAGCGCGGGATCTGGAGATGATGACTCGAAGATTAAATTGGGATCGGCTGATGAAAGAGCTTATAAACTTGTAAAAATTGCAAGCAAACACGAAAAAAGGGGGAAGTTAAAAAAAGCTGAAAAAAATTACAAAAAAGCATTAGGCCTATTATTAGAAGCAAATAAAGAAAAGCCATCTGATCCTGATATCTTGAATTATTTAGGTTTTACCTCAAGAAAATTAGGCAACTTTGATAATGCGGAAATTTATTACTTAATGGGATTAGAAATTAATCCAAATCACAACGGTATAAACGAATACTTAGGGGAACTATATTTGCAAACAAATAGAAAAGATTTAGCTCTTGAGAGGTTGGAAATATTAAAAGTTTGTAATTGTGAAGAATATGAACAATTAAAAGATTTAGTTAATGGTACAAAAACTTCAAAATATTAATTTTTACAATTGTTTAATTTGAAAAAATTAAAATTTTCTAATATAATTTAGCACATTGATCGAAGAAGCAATAATTTTATCACAAATAATTTTTATAGACATTATTCTTGCCGCAGATAATGCAATTATAATTGGTTTAATTGCAGCAAACTTTGTACCAAAGAATAGAAAACTAATAATTTTTTGGGGTGTTGTAGGTGCTTTAATTTTTAAAGTTATATTTGCAATATTTGCTACTTATTTATTTAAATTTTATTGGATCAAAATATTAGGTGGATTGTTATTAATCTGGATTGTAAACGATTTAAGAAAAGATTTGTTTGAAATTAAAAATATAAAGTCTCCAACCAAAAAATCTAAAGAACCTTCTTTTATAAAAAGTATATACAAAGTTCTTTTTGCAGATATTACAATTAGCTTTGATAATGTTATAGGAGTAGTTGGAGCTTCAAAAGGAAATTTTGGATTTATGATTTTTGGTTTAGTTTTATCGGTAATATTAACTGGAGCTCTTGCTACTTATTTGGCAAATTATATACAAAAACATTTATGGATAGCTTATATTGGTCTAGGTTTTATTCTTTTAGTTGCTCTGCAGCTGGTTATTGGAGGTTTAGCTGATTTTGGAATGATTGATATTAATCAAAATTTTAAAAAGTATTTTTAGTAAGAATATTTTTTGCTTGGATATTTTTTACTTAAAACTTCAGACTTAAACTTTTTTAAACCTTTTCTAATCAATGGTCTTATGTTTACAAACTTCTTAACAAATCTTATATTTGTTTCGTTTAAACCTATTAGGTCGTCTGTAACTAATACTTGACCATCACAGTTTACAGATGATCCAATTCCAATTGTTGGAATTTTTAAACTTTCGGTTATTAATTTGGCAGTCTTTGAATGTATACATTCAAGCACTATCGAAAATACACCTGCGTTCTGCAAAGCTTTAGCGTCCATTAATAATTTTTTTTTTTCTTTATCATCCCTGCCCTGGTATTTAAATTTTCCTTTAATACTTTGTGGCAAGAGTCCAATATGACCCATCACTCGAACTTTATTTTTTATTAGGTGTTCCACAATTTTTTTTATTTTAATTCCACCTTCTAGTTTTACTGCGTCGCACTTTGTGTGTGAAATTATTTTTTTGGTGTTTTTTAAAGCCTCTTTTTTGTTTCGATATGTATTATAGGGCATATCAACAACCATTAAACTTTTTTTAATTCCTTGTCTTGCGCTCTGAGAATGCTGGATCATATTTTTTAAATTCACATTTCTTGTTGTTTTAAAGTTATATAAGACCGACCCAAGAGAATCACCAACCAAAGTTATATCTGCAATCTTGTCTACTTCCTCTGAAAAATTTTTAGAATAAGCCGTTAAACAAATTATCTTTGACTTTCCTTTTTTATTAAGAATTTTTTTTATCATTATTCAAGTTCTATCGTACTCGGCGGTTTTGATGTAATATCATATACTACCCTATTTATCCCCCTTATGTTATTTATAATCTTATTAGAGATGTCTTGCATAAAATTTTTTTTAAAATCAAAGAAATCTGCTGTCATTCCATCTTCTGAAGTGATAGCTCTGAGCAAACAAATATACGCGTATGTTCTATTATCACCCATTACACCAACTGTTTTGACCGGTAGTAAAGCCGCATATGCTTGCCAAATTTTTTGGTACAAGTTATTTTTTTTTAATCCATCTATAAAAATTTGATCTGCTTCTTTTAAAATATTAACTTTATCTTGCGTAATTGATCCAGGTATTCTTATTGCTAATCCAGGTCCTGGAAATGGATGTCGGGATATAATATCTTTAGATAACTTAAGCTCTAGACCAAGTTTTCTTACTTCATCTTTAAATAAGTATTTTAAAGGTTCAACAAGACTTAGTTTCATTTTTTTTGGCAATCCTCCAACGTTGTGGTGTGATTTAATTTTGGATGTTTGGCTGCCTGTAACTGATTTACTTTCAATTAGATCTGGATACAAAGTACCTTGTGCTAAAAATTTTGCATTTTTTATTTTTTTTGAATATCTTTCAAAAATTTTTATAAATAAATTTCCAATAATTTTTCTTTTTTTTTCTGGATCGGAAATATTTTTTAATTTTTCTAAAAAGGATTTTGATGCATTTATGTATACTAAATTCATTTTTAATTTTTGTTTGAATGTTTTAATCACTTGAAGCTCCTCATTTTTTCTCAATAAACCTGTATTAACAAATATACAAATTAGATTTTTTCCAATGGCTGAATAAATCAATTTGGCAGCAACGCTGCTATCGACACCTCCTGATAAGGCACATATCACTTTCGATTCTCCAACTTGGTCTTTAATCTCTTTTATTAATTTATTTTTTTGATCCTTCGATGACCAATTTTTTTTAAATTTACATATCGCAAATACAAAATTCTTAAGCAATACAGTCCCTTTATCAGTATGTGTTACCTCTGGGTGAAATTGTATTCCATAAAATTTTTTATTTTTGCTTTCAATAATACAATTTTTTGAATTATTACTTGATCCAACTACTTTAAAGTTTTTTGGAATTTTTGTAACCTCATCTGAATGGCTCATCCATACATTTGTAAATTTTTTTTTATTAAAAAATCCTTGTGTTAGCATGCTATATTTGACCTGCTTAACTTTTGCTAGACCATATTCACTATACTTCGATTTTTTGACCTTCCCCCCCAATTGCTTGGAAATTATTTGATGACCAAAACAGATACCTAGCATTGGCAAATTTGAATTAAATATTTTTAAATTTAATTTAATATTTTTCTGATATACGCTCATCGGACCACCAGAAAGAACTATACCCTTTATTCTGTTAAAGCTTTTTATTGTATCGATTTTTTTATGACTAATAATTTCGGCATAAACACCAAGTTCTCTTATTCTTCTTGCTATCAACTGTGTAAATTGGGACCCAAAATCTATTATTATAATTTTTTCGATTTTTTGATCAAGACTCATTTTTGGCTTCGATATTGTTTAATCTTTTATCGATTGATACAATTTTATCACATAAAGACGAACAAGCATTTTCAAATCTTTTCTTCAATTCTTTAACCTCTGATATATTTGATCTTTCTAACTCAATATTTATTAGAATTAAAAGAGCTTCTTCATTTTTTGGATCTAACAATAAAGCAGTTAAAATATTTTTTTTTTCTTCTTTTTCATTTTCTTCTATTTTAAAAATTTTTGAAAGGTAAATGTAAGATACTGTATGTTTTGGATCAAATACTATACTTCTTTGAAACAAAAATTTTGATTCATCGTATTTTTTTTTTTCGAACATTTTTTTTCCATTAAGAAAAAAACTTTCTTTCGCAAAATTATTGGAAGTAGATGAAAAGAAAATAAAGATTATTAAAATAATAACTTTATTAAATCTATTTTTTAATTTCATCGACATTGTGTACCATACTTTCATAAAATCCTGCTTTTGTTATTTTTACAAATTTAGGATCTTTTCTTAGACTAACAATTGATTTTGAACCCAAATATCCCATTGAAGATTTAAGTCCTCCAATTAACTGATAAATTATTTTATCAACTTTGCCTTTGTGCTTCACGAAACCTTCAACTCCTTCTGCAACATATTTTGAAGTATCTTTTTGTCTTTTTTGGAAATATCTATCAGCAGATCCTTTATTCATAGCTCCAATAGATCCCATGCCTCTAAAAATTTTCACCAATTTACCATTTTTCTTAATTAGTTTACCTGGCGCTTCATCTGTACCAGCAAATAAAGAACCTATCATAACTGCATCTGCACCAGCAGCTAAAGCTTTTGGAATATCACCTGAAAACTTAATACCACCATCTGCTATTAAAGTTGTTTTTGATTTGCCTATACCTTTTCTTGCTTCTTGTATAGCGCCTAGCTGGGGGACTCCAATTCCAGCTACTAATCTTGTGGTGCAAATAGATCCTGGACCTATTCCAACTTTAATAATATCAACGCCTAAATTAATTAAAAATTTTGCTGCTTCTCTAGTAGCAATATTACCGGCACAAACAGTAGTTTTTTTGTTTTTACATTTGTTAATAATTTTAATTATATGTCCTACTTTTTTTGTATGACCGTGAGCAGTATCTATAACTATCAAATCTAT
>MDSV01174482.1_pt1 | contig 12762 bp, 21 predicted proteins | sample 810851 | NCBI WGS metagenome assembly MDSV01 (sample SAMN05326640, study PRJNA326480) | marine metagenome | isolation source: seawater | place: Atlantic Ocean: North East | collected 2012 | reverse complement strand
GTGATAATAATTCTAAAAATAATACCGACTTGGAAATCTTAAAAGTAAAGATGAAAAGAGACGGATTATTAAAAGACGTAACGCCGGGTAAATAACCCACCTTACGCAAATAGTATAAAAACTTTATTTAAAAGGAATAAAATTGAAAAAACTAATAGAAGAAAGGGACGCAAAATCTCTTGAACTAAATTCTTTAGTTGCTGAAATGGACGATATGGATAAGGGCGAAGAACTAGACGCAAAGCTAGTTAGGTCAAACGAAATCCTAGATGATATTAAAGCGCTAGATGAAAAAATAGAGCAAGCTGAAGATATGCGTAAAACCCTAAACGAAGTTGAGGAAAGTAGAAAAGCTTTGGATATCAAAGATGAAGACGTTTCCGAAACTGAACAACGTATGGAAGTTAACGAGCCGGATATGTACGAAAAAGGCGGAAAAAATTCTTTTTTCTCCGATATGTACCAAGCCCGATTTAATAACGACTATAACGCTAATAAAAGATTAGCCGAGCACCAAGAAGTTTCTAAAAGAGATGTTGGTACGGGCGCTTTTGCTGGATTAGTAGTTCCTCAATACCTAGTAGATGATTATGCTCCGCTTGCAAGAGCCGGCGCTAATTTTTACAACGCGGTACCTAAAAGAGAATTACCAGCATACGGAAACAAAGTAGAAATTTCAAGAATTACTACTGGCTCCGAAGCTGAACAACAAGCGAGCGAAAACGCAGCCGTAAAAGAAACAAATATGGACGATACATTATTAACGGTTAACGTTGATACTATAGCCGGCCAACAAGATGTTTCTAAACAAGCACTTGAAAGAGGAGGGCAACCGGGCTTTAATCTAGAAGATATTATTTTCCAAGATTTAGCTAGCGCCTACTTTACTAAGTTAGATAACTTACTAATTAACGGAAGTGGTAGCTCCGGGCAACCTAAAGGTATATCACAAGTAAGCGGAATTAATACCGTAACTTATACCGACGCAAGCCCAACCGTTGGCGAACTTTATCCAAAGCTTGCCGACGCTTTACAAAAAATTAATAGCGAAAGATTTGCTCCGGCAACCGCAATTATTATGCACCCTAGACGTTGGGGCTTTTTAACTGCGGGAGTTGATAGTTCAAATAGACCATTAATTGTACCTAACGGTAACGCACCGCAAAACGCGGTAGGTACCGGCGATGTCAACAAGTATGGCGCCGTAGGACAAATATTGGGCGTACCGGTTATTACCGACGCAAATATTAGAACCGATCTCGGTGCTGGAACTGAAGACGCTATTTATGTAGTTAGAGCCGAAGACCATATTTTGTTTGAGCAAGATGTGTTTACCGCTAAGTTTGAAGAAACAAACGCGGGTAGCTTAACTACTAAGTTAGTAGTTTACGGTTATGTAGCATTTGCTAGCGGTAGATATCCTAAAGGTATATCTGCTATTAGCGGTACTGGATTAGCTGCACCTACTTTCTAATAAAGTAGATAATTAAAATTGGTTTATGGGGTACCGGGCAACCGATACCCCTAAACCTTAAAAGGAAAATATGAGCAAAAAAGATTTAGTAAAAGCTTTAAAGGAAGAATTAAAGCATTATGAAAATTACGGAAAGGCAAAACGTGCTGAACAAGTTAAAAAAGAAATTAAAAAGCTTGGTGGAAAAATTGAAGATAAAAGCGCTAAACCTAAAGCTGAAAAGAAAACCGTAAAGAAGTAACTATGCCCAAAGGAATAGGTTACGGAAAAAAGAAAATGAAAGGCGGAAAAGGTAAAGGCCGTAAGGGTAAATAACCTATGGCGATTACCAACGGGTATATAACCCAAAACGATTTAAAAGCTTTTGTAGGTATACCTACAGACGATACCGCCGACGACGATCTCCTAGATAACGCCATTAACGGCGCTAGTAGACAAATAGACGCGTTTTGCGGGCGTAAGTTTTACGCCGATACTAACGCAAGCGCAAGAGAATTTTATACAAGAGATTTTTATAGGTTGTTTGTAGATGATATAAGTACTACAACTAGCTTAGTTGTTAAATATGACGATGATGATGACGGTACTTATGAAGTAACCGTACCAAGTAGCGATTATAAATTATTACCCATAAACCAAGTAGTAGGCGGTATAGAGGGTAGCCCATATTACGTAATAGAATTACAAAGCAACGGCGAATATGAATGGCCTTTAAGCGATACTTCAAACCGACCATTTGCGCAAATAACCGCTAAATGGGGATATGCTACAACACCCGAACCAATTAAATACGCTTGTAAAATGTTAGCAAGCGAATTATTTGCTATGCGTAACGCTCCTTTAGGGGTAGCTGGCGTAGGAGATTTTGGCGTGGTAAACGTACAACAAAATAGGGAGGTTACCCGGTTGTTACTACCGTTTAGAAAAGCAAGCGTAATAGGTATTGCTTAATGGCTAGCTTGCAAGAAATAAGGGACGGTATAAAAACTACTTTAGAGGGTAATATATCCGGTTTAAGGGTTTACGATGTAGTACCCGATTACAGTATTAACTTTCCGGTAGCTATCGTACTACCTACCAATATAGAGTTTAATATAGCTATGCAACGCGGAACAGATTTATACAACTTTGACATTTTAGTAGCGGTTGAGCGGGGTAATAGCCGTACCGCTCAAGATAAATTAGACGCGTTTATAACAGGCGCGGGTGGTAGTAGTTTAAGACAGACTATATTTAATAATAGAACGTTAGGTTTAACCGATACGGACGCAACTATAACAAGCGTAGGCAACTATGCTGCCGATGTAAATTTAAACGGCATAGACGCGGTTGGAGCAAACCTAAGTTTAGAAGTTTATACAAAAGGAACTTAAATTGAAATTTAAAATTATAGGAACAAAAAAAATAGATGATAAAGAGCCGGGCGAAATAATAGATCTCCAAGATTTAGACCAAATATTAACCCTTACCCAAGCCGGCCATATAGAAAAGATTAAAAAAGTTAAAAAGATTAAAAAGGAAAATAAATAATGGCTAAGTATGTATTTACAGACGGTAAAGTTTTTTTAGACGGTTATGATTTAAGCTCAAACATTAACGCGGTAACTTTAGATATTACCGCCGATGAAGTTGAAGTAACAACTTTACAAAGCGGGGGATTTAAAGAAAGATTAGGCGGTCTTAAAGACAGTACAATCTCTATGGACGGTTTTTTTGAAAGCGGGGCTAATAAACCCGACGCTTTACTAGGGGCTAGCGTTGGAAACGAAATAATTACGACGATCGTCCCGGACGCCGGCGTAGGCAATATTGCTTACTTTTTAAAATCTAAATTATTTAGTTATAACATTTTTGGAGCCGTTGGCGAAGTAGCGCCATTTAATATTAGTAAAAGTCAAAGTAGCGACATAGTTGTAAGGGGTACTATTGCTATAGACGGTAGTATTACGGCTAGCGGAAATACTAGCGGGGCGCAACTGGGTGCCGTATCATCGACCCAAAACGTTTATGCCGTTGTACATTGTTACGGCGTAAGCGGAACTAGTACCCCTACTATTACTTTTAAATTACAATCGGACGATAATAGCGGATTTACTAGCCCTACAGATAGAGCAACCTTTACAGATATAACCGCAATAGCTAGCGAAATTAAAAAAGTAAGCGGGGCAATTACCGACGATTATTGGCGTTTAAATTATACCGTTACCGGTACTAATCCAAGTTTTGATATTCACGCAACAATAGGCATAGGATAAGCGAGAAAATAGGCCATTGTGCGCCCGTGTGCGCCGTTTGTTTTTAAGGCCTTAACAAGTTACCGTAACTAAAAAAAAGTACGTTTTTTTTAGAAAATCCAAGAAAAACCTTACAAAACCTAGCTTTTGCTTATATAATGTACCTATATAAACAATTACTTAGGGAGGTAATACAAAATGGAAGAGCAATTACAAATACTAGAAATGTTAATAGTTAATTGTAATAAAGCCGTAAGCGATTTTATGGCTAGTACAAAAAAACAAGATAAAGTTGAAAGCGCAAGTAGGGTTAGGGAGTACCAAAACTTATTTTGCGAATTAGCTAACAAACAATTAGGGGTTGAAGTTGTAGATGATAGTTTTAACTTTTTATTTAATGAAGTTGGTATAAATGATTTTGAATTTTATACCGCTATAGATTATTTAAGCCAAGTTGAGCAAAAAGAAAGACAAAAACAACAAGCTAAAGATTACGCTAAATGGTGTAAGGAAAATTTATAATGGATTTTCTAAACGCAACAGAAACTAAGTTAGTTAGGTATATCGTAAAAAATACGAGCGTACTAGCTAACTTAGATGAAGTAGATACAAACGTAATTTTAACCGCCGGTAATTTAGCTAAGGTAGATACCGATACTATAAGTACCGTTAAGGTTAGGGTTGCTTTAATGCAAGTTAAAAAAAACTTAGGGGGTAAGTAATGAACGTATTTAATGATATTGCAAAATTAATGGATAATACAACTACGGTTTATGAAGTAAAAGTAACTACGGAATTTATCGTAGAAGTATCGGCCGATAATCCAACTAAAGCAAAAGAAAAGATAGATAACTATTTAAACGGTAAATATGAAACCGACGGAGATCGTGATAAAGACGCTTACAACGATTGGTTACATTTTATAAACCCGGACGAACTATTAGAAAAAAAAGATAGCTATAAAATCTTTAGGCCTAAATATATAACAAAAGGAGATAAAAGTAGGGTTATGTATAAACGCGAACAACAATTAGAAAAGGAAAGGGAAGATAATGGCTTTAAGTAGAAAATATTATCAATTATTAGCAAAAGAAATAAACGAATTATATTTAGAGGTTGCGTACGTTCCAAACCAAGCGCTAAGCGAACTATTAGATAAATTAATAAATAATTTAGCTATAAAGTTTAAAGAGGATAACGCAAACTTTAACCACGAGCTATTTTTAAAAGCTTGTTTAAAAGACGTAACTAATACTCCCTAAGTATAGGTACGATAAATAAAAACCCGGCGCGCTTAACCGCCGGGTTTTTTCTTTCCTTAAAATGACGATCTCCGTAAAAAACTGGACGATCGTCATTTTTTTAATGTCATACTACCGTTAGCTTATCTAATCCTACTTAAAATTTAATTAGTAAGAAAAGGAGAAAACATTGGCTAAGTTTGTTTTAACAAACGCTATGGTAAAAATTAATAGCGTTGATTTAAGTGACCACGTAAGTAGCGTTACTTTAGATATTACGGCCGATGAAGTTGAAGATACTCCGTTCGGTCAAACTTTTAAAAGTAGATTAGGCGGACTTAAAGACGGTACATTAAGTATAGATTTCCAACAAGACTTTGCTGCAAGCGAAGTGGACGCTACTTTATTTCCGTTATTAGGTACGGTTACTACTTTTGAAATTAGGCCAGACGCGGGCGCGGTTGCGTCTACCAATCCAAAATATACTGGGTCGGTATTAGTAAACCAGCACCAACCCGTAGCTAACGGCGTCGGTGAATTGGCGACTATGAGCGTATCATTTCCAACTTCGGGGACGATTACAAGGGCTACTTCTTAGTATGGATAAATTACAAGGGTTACACCAACTCACGCTTGTACTTGATGACGGAACTAAAAAAGAAGTAACTTTAAGGCCTATAGATTTTGTTGCGCTAGAACGTAAGTTTGGTCAAAGGCCAGCTAGCGAGTTAGAAAATTTAGGTTTTGAGGAATTAATGTATTTATGTTGGAACGCTAGTAAGCGTACCGGCGTAACTGACGATTTTGATAAATGGCTAAATACCGTAGCAACTATAGACGGTTTAGGTGGCGAAGACCCCAAATAACCGGTAGCTACTATTTAGATTTAATAGCAGATATAAGTTTAGCTGCCGGGCTAAACCCTAAAGATGTAGCGGAACTACCGCTACCTATGTTTATAGCTTTACAAAATGCCTTAAATAAAAGAGCGGAAAATAATAAAAATGGCTAAAGGAATAACTAAAAGGACAAGCCAAAGCGGTATTGCCGTTAGCGGGTTAAACGATACCATTTTTGGTTTAAGAGAATTAGAGCAAGGTAAAGAAGTTAAAAAAGCTTTACGGGGTTTACATAAGGAGATCTCAAAAGAAGTAGAAACCCAAGCCCGTACAAGCGCTTTAAGACAATCGGTAAGCGGACGCCCGGCGCCTAAAAGAACACAAGGGGCGAAAGGTTTTGTAGGGGGCGGTACCGACCGTAGCGCTTTTTTAGATATTAGAAAAACTAACAAGTTTGTACGTAACTTAGAGTTTGGTCGTGATTTTCAATTTTTAAATTTTTATAATAGACAACAAGGTAAAGGTAATAACGTAAGCGCAAACGCTACGGGTATATTTTTTCCAGCTAACCAACTTAAAAGGCGAGTTTATAAAAAATGGATTGGTAATAAATGGAGATCTACTGGAGTTTTTCCGGAGGGGGCAAAAATACACGGTTACGTTGCCGAGCCTACTATAGCTAAGGCCGTACCGGGTATAACCGAAGATTATAGCGACCGTATGTTTGATACAGTTAAAAAAGCAATTAAGGAAAATAAATAATGGCGGGTACACCAACTAAAACGTTAAGGTTTGAGTTTTTAGCCGATACTAAAAAGTTTTTAGGTAACGTAGGTAAAGTAGGTAAAAAGTTTAAAGACGTTGGCGATAGTATGAAAAGCGCCGGCGATAATATTAATAAAGTTTTTGCGGGTATAGGCGTTGCTGCGGGCGCGGTAGCTGGAAAATCCTTATCGGCTTTTAGAGATTTTGAAACCGGTATGAACGAGGTATTTACCCTTATGCCGGGTACAAGCCAAGCTGCTTTTGATAGTATGAACAAAGATGTTTTGGCTTTATCTAAACAAATAGGTAAGTTGCCCGAAGATGTAATACCAGCTTTATACGACAGTTTGTCCGCCGGCATACCGCCCGATAATGTTTTTGACTTTTTAGAAACCGCTAATAAATTAGCCGTAGGCGGGGCTACCGACTTAGGTATAGCGGTAGACGGATTAACTACAGTTGTAAACGCTTTTGGAGCCGATACGATTAGCGTAGGCCAAGCAAGTGATATGATTTTTACCGCCGTAAAGGGTGGTAAAACTACCGTAGAACAATTATCTAAAGCTATGTTTAACGTTGCCCCGATTGCTGCGTCTATGGGTATAGAATTCGGTAACGTTACGGCTGCGGTAGCAACCCTTACCGCGTCGGGTACGCCTACTAGCGTAGCTATGACGCAAATACGTGCTGCTTTATCCGAACTAGCGAAACCAACTTCTAAAGTATCAAAACTATTTTCATCTTTAACCGGGCAAAGCTTTGAAGAATTTATTGAAAGCGGGGGAGATCTCAAAGAGGGTTTTGATATTATTAAAAAGGGTGCCGAGCAAAACGGTAAACCTTTAGCGGAATATATTGGCTCCGTTGAAGCTTTAGGAGCAATACAAACCCTTACGGGTAAAGGCGCCGAAAAGTTTGCGAGCGAAATAGACGCTGCCGCGAATTCGGTTGGGGCTACCGATACGGCTTTTGAACAAGGGTCGCAAGGTATAGGTTTAGTTTTAGAAAAATTACAATCGGCTTTTAAAGTTTTACAAATAGAGATTGGCCAAAAGTTAGCTCCGATATTAATAGACGCAATAGATAATATACAAAGTAAATTTAACGAAATACTTCCGCGTATACAATCTTTTGTTGATAACGTTAAAAGTTTTTTTGCTAGCGACCAAGTTGCGACGACGATCGTCCGAATTAAAGACGGTTTTGCTAAATTACAAGAAAAAGTAAAACCAGTAGTAGACAAGATTATAGAATTTTTTAGGGCAAACCCTAAAGTTGCGTTTACGGGCTTAGGCGTTGTTATAGGCGGTATATTGTTAGCTAGCGTAGTATCTTTAGCTACGGCTTTCGCTGCTCTATTTAGTCCCTTTACGCTCGTTTTAGGGCTAATTGCTGGATTATCCGCCGGGTTTAGGTTTGCTTTTGATAACTTTGAGGGTTTTAGAAATGGGGTAACTAACGGTATAGCTTTTATAAAAGATTTATTTAATAGGTTTATAACTTTTTTTCAAAGCGACGGTTTTGTAGGTACGTTTAATAAAGGTTTAGATTTTGTTAAATTACAATTTAAACTTTTAGAAACGGTTTTTGACGGCGTAGTTAAATTTATAAAAGCTTTATTTAGTGGCGATGTAAAAGGCGCGGTAAACGGACTTAAACTTATTTTTAAAGGATTATTAGGATTTTTTAAAAATAATTTTAAATTATTTCAAGTATTAAAAGAAGTATTTTTAGGGGCTTTAACTAAAGCAAAAGAATTTTTAACGCCAAAGCTCAAAGAGTTTGGTAAAGGTTTTATAGAAACAATAACTACGGTTTTAAAAACTAGCGGGGGCGTAGTTTTAGAGGGCGTTAAGTTTGTATTTAATAAAGTTATAAACAAAATAAATGGATTTATAAACGACTTAAATAATGGTTTAGCTTTTAGTTTTTTTGGTATAGATATAAACCCGCCCGATATACCTAATATACCACAATTGGCCAAAGGCGGTATAGTAACGCAACCTACTTTAGCTATGATTGGCGAAAGTGGACCCGAAGCCGTACTGCCGTTACCCTCGGGAGTTGGCGGGGGTATAGGCCAACCTAATATAAATATTGTTGTAAATGCTGGATTAGGAACAAACGGCGATGAAGTAGGCCGTATAATCGTAGAGCAAATAGAAAAATATAATAGACGTAATATAAGGTTTGCATAATGGCGCAACCTACGGTAAGGGTACGCTTAGGATTTACGCCCGATACGTTTACTTTAGATGATTTAGTAAGGGGCGTTTTAGATACCGGTAAATTAGGCGGGGCTACTACCTTAACCGATGTAACAAGCGACGTACAAAATATAGCTATCAATAGAGGGAGATCCAAAGATTTAGATAGCTTTTTTACTGGTAGCGCGTCGGTTAAATTAAATAATAACGCTCGTAAATATGAAAATACAAATACAAGTAGCCCTTACTATCCCGGTATAGAGCCGTTTATAATTTTACATATAGACGCAACTACGGACGGCGGTAGTAGTTACGAAGACTTATTTGTAGGATTTATAGCCGATATAAATTTAAGTTACCCGGATAATATTAACTCGTTTGCAACCTTTACCGGGTTTGACGCTTTTATGAAAATAAACAATACGGAACTTATTAACCAAAGTTTTAGTAGTACCGATAGCGGTACCTTAATAGGTAACGTATTAGATAACGCTAGCGTTAAATTTAGTACGGCAGATAGAGATATAGAAACGGGGGTTTCTACTATGCAAGCTATAAGCGGTTTGTCAACTAATACCCTTAACTTATTACAAACTATAGAGCGTAGCGAAAACGGTTTACTTTTTATAAGTAAAAGCGGTAAGTTAACTTTTAAAAATAGACATACAACTTTTCCAAGTACGGCAACAATTACTTTTAGCGACGACGGTAGTGATGTACCTTATACAAGTTTGCAATATATAAACGATGATAGCGAAATTTATAATATTATAAACCTTACGCGTACGGGTGGTACTACCCAAACTAAAGAAGATAAAGGGAGCCAATTAAAATATTTAATTAGAACTTTAACGCGTACCGGGTTACTAAACGATAACGATAGCGAAGTTTCTAGTGCTGCTTTATTTTTATTAGGTAAATTTAAAGACGCTTTGTTAAGGTTTGATACTTTAGAAGTAAACCTAGTAGATTTAAGTACCGCCAACCAAGATAAAATACTAGAAAGCGAAGTAGGAAATATAGTAAGCGTTGAATTAACACCGCCCGGCGGTGGCTCGCCTGCCCAAATATCCAGCTTAGAAATTTTAGATAGTATAGCTTATAGTATTACGCCCGATACTTTTAAAGTATCTTATAAATTAAGCAACGCCGACCAGCAAGCTTTTTTAAGATTAGATAATACTTTATTTGGCGTACTAGATACCGATAAGTTGGGTTATTAATGTCATACTACGTAAAAATAATGACGATCGTCTTACAATTTTAATATGCCTAGTGGATTTAAAGTTTTTAGTACGGGCGAAGTTTTAACCGCGTCCGATGTAAATAATTATTTAATGGAGCAAACAATAACCGTTTTTGCTAATGCTACCGCGCGTAATAGCGCAATTACTTCACCGGAAAATGGTATGGCTTGTTTTTTATTAGATAGTAGTACTTTACAATTTTATTTTTCATCGGCTTGGAACGATTTTGTAGGGGCGGGAGATATTACCGGCGTAACGATAACTACTTCTTCTACTTCGGGATTAAACGGGGGCGCTGCCGCGACTTCCGGTGCTTTTGCGTCTACCTTAGTACAAGCACCCGATAGGGCAACTTCCGGTACGGTAGCTAGCGCGGATATAATAACTTTTGCCGACGCCGATGATAGTAATAATTTAAAAAAGACAACCGCAGGCGATATAGCAAATTTAGCACCGGCGGGTGTATCTTTAGGTTTAGTTTTAGCTTTAAGTTAAGGAAAGGAATAAAAAATGGCGGACACTTTACACTCGGTACAAGGGGTACTTGGTACTTCGGCCGGCGATATAGTAGACGCGGTACCTAGCTCTACAACCGAAACGGTTATAGGTATTTTAGTTTCTAACGTTAGTGGTACTAGCGCCGACGTAACGATAGATTTAAGCGTTACTAAAAGCGGTGGCTCATTAAGACATATTTTAAATGACGTATCTTTACCGTTTGGTACAACTATAGAAATTACTACAAAAGTAACTTTAGAAACAGGCGATAAGTTGCAGGGGTTATGCTCGGCAGCGTCAAGTGCGGAATATAACGTATCATTTCTTAGACAAACCTAAAGGGGTATTTTATGGCCTACTTAGGTACGCAACCAAACGACGTAAAAGAAAATATAGGATTATATACGCCTAAAAAAATTTTAGAACTTACTAAAGCTGGTAGTTGGGGCGGTAGTTACGAATTAATAGAAACTCAAACCGTATCTAGCGCTAGCGCGGTAGATTTTACAACTATTAAAGGTAATATTTATAACGTTCATAAATTAGAAATTATTAACGCGCATAATGTAGACGATAATAAAGCTTATGTAACAACGCTATCAAACGACGGGGGGTCGTCATTTGAAACAAGTAATTACCGTTGGGCTTTTGAATATATGAAATCAAACGGTACTTTTCAAGAAAAAAATTCAAATAGCGATAGCTCTATTTCTTTAATACATAACGTAGGTAATAGTACGGGCGAAGCCGTTAATGGTTATATTTATTACTACAACCTTAACGATAGCGCTAAATTTTCTAATACTACCCACCATTTTACGGCTATAACCCAAGACCCGGATTATATCTCGACTTATGGGGGTGGGCTTTATATGGTAGCCGAAACTATAAACGCTATAAGGTTATCTATTACTTCAAGTACTTTTGCAAGCGCTACGGTTAATTTATACGGGTATAAAATGTTATGAGCAATTTAAGATTGATAAACGAAACTACCACGATCTCCGGTGTTAGAACAATGAACGTAACCGATGTATTTACCGACGATTTTTTAATTTATAAAATAGTAGGAGCAAATATGTTAGGAAACAACTCTACCTCTAGCGGTAATAATTTAAGATTTATAAACGCAAGCGGGTCGGTTATTGCTACCGGTTATAGATACGCGCAACAAGTTTTAAAAGCGGAAACTTCTTTTAGCGAAAATAAAGGAAACGAAGTAAGATTATTTAATTATTTTAATTCCGTAGATGATACCGGGCAAGCTGCAAGTAACGCCGGTTGGGTTTTTAACCCTACTAATTCTTCAGCATTTACTTTCGCTATGTGGCAAAGCATAGGTAGGCCTAGTGGTAATTTAAGAAATTATAAAGGTATTGGCGTTTACCCAGTATTGGAAAGTATTACGGGTTTTCAAATAGAGTTAAATGAAACCGCAAGCGAATTCGCAGGGGGCGGTAAAGTACAAGTTTACGGACTACGAGTTGGTAGCTAATGGCGGGTAAATTATTAGAGATCAATAGTTCCGTTTTAACCGGCGCCGTATCTAGCGTTAAATTAACCGGCATAGATACCGATAACGTTTATAAATTAGTAATGACAAATATAACGCCCTCTACAATTAACGCCGATGTAATTTTAAGATTAACGGAAGGCGGTACCGCTAGTACCGACACCGATTATGACGAAAGCGCTAAACAACCTAGAAGTGATACAACTTTTTCCGATTTAGCCGATACTAATAGAAGTATTTTTGTTTTATCGGGTAGTTTAAATAATACCGTAGGTAAAGGTTTTAACGCCGTAGTAAATATTTTTAACGCTAACAATAGCGCCCAATATACATACATAACAATAGAAACTTGTTATATAGCTGAAGACGGCTCTACACTTTTAGGAATACAAGGCGGGGGCGTTTATACCCAAACTACCGCCGTTGACGGAATAGAAATTACTTTAGAGGGACCCGTTTCCAATATAGCGTCGGGTAGTATAGCTTTATACGAGGTACTAGCGTGAGCGACTACGGTTATATACCCAATCCACCCGAACAAAGTTTTGGTCAAAATTTAGGAATATTTACGCCTAAAGATATTTATGACTTAACAAGAGCGGATAAATATACAAACTATGGACAATTAGAATTAATACAAACACAAGAAATATCTAGTGCGGTTGCGCAAGTAGATTTTACCGCAATACAAGAAGATAAATACAACGTACATTTTGTAACTTGGAACGGAATAGAAGTTGCAAG
>MDSV01036540.1_pt1 | contig 12762 bp, 9 predicted proteins | sample 810851 | NCBI WGS metagenome assembly MDSV01 (sample SAMN05326640, study PRJNA326480) | marine metagenome | isolation source: seawater | place: Atlantic Ocean: North East | collected 2012 | reverse complement strand
TTTTGGAGGTTTAAGAACCGAGTGTCTCTTTGCGGTTTCACTGCATAGGGTGTCCGTTCATTCCGGGACATTAAACCGTACCCTCCGTACGTGTACGGGACGTGTACCGGATCATAGTAATTATTAGTTAGCGCACAAAAAGAAACGGCATACATGGTGTTACAGTGCCCAGTACACAACAAAGATCAAAAACCGGAGGACTGGTACTGAACCTGGGTTGTTTAAATGAGTGTATTACTATTCTATAACCACGATGATGCCTACAATGCAGGCACCAATGCTTCCATCTTCATTCGCCCTGCCGCCGTCTCTCGTTGAAACGTCCCCGTCTAAACCTGAAAGCGACAACGAGGACTTTGACATGTGTGATGTACCTCCTAACAAGGAATCCGATGGTGTAGTGGTCTCATCTCGTGTAAGTCCGTGCCCTACGGGTGCGGAAGAGATTTCTCCTCCGCCCGCAACAGAAGATCCACCGGAGATTCCTTGCGGCATAAACCCTAGGATCATGCTAAACAAGGCAGGTCCGTTCGATGGGGGAGCCAAATTCGCATCGGTTGAGATTGCAGTAAAGGCGAAGCTTCCGAACGATGGGAAAGTTGACATTTATGTTTGCTGCTGTGCTGATACATCAGCCTCCATGAGCCGTAACGGAGGACACGATGGCCTTCTTGAAACAGTCAAGGGTATGATGGGCGATTTTTACACCAAGTCGCGTTTGTGTGCTTCACAAGTTTTCGTTCATGTTACATTCATAACATTCGATGAGACCGCAAATATGGTACCCGAACTCGAATTCTCAAAGTTGTCCGAGTTTGGAAAGGTTGGGGGAAAAGTACTGGATGCTATCCATTGCAATGGAGCTTCTACCGACCTGGAAGCTGCTGTTTCTATGGCTTACGAAATTACTGCAAAGAAGCTCCGAAGCTTGCAAGACACGACAGATCCAGACCTTCTATCCTCTGTCGGAATGGTGCTACTGTGCACTGATGGTAGACCTATGAAAGGAATCAGAGATGGACACAAGATTCGTGAGATGATTGCTGATAAGTATAAGAACCAGTCCAGCTTACCAATCACGGTGCACTCAATAGCTCTTGGATCGGACTGCACTGCCAGTTTCCTCAACGCTCTGTGCAAACCGAAAGGGCTCATCGGGTACGCTTCAAACCCGACTGACGCAATCGAAGCATTCCTTTCGATTTTCAACAAGATTTCAGAAGTGAAAGCAACTCTTCGCGTGCGTGCCACCATTATGAAAGATGGCCATGAATGCTACTCATCTACATTTGATTTTGGTCTTCTGACGGCTGCAAATCGCACTGCAACTTTCAATCTTGAATACAAGTTTCGTGGTGGTGAAACTGTTCACCTTGCGGGCGCAATAAACGATTCGTTTTCCGTGTCGGTCCCGAATGACACTACACCAGTATCTCCTGCGGGCGAAGCCATCTTCCACGAGCATAATGCTCTCGTGGAACTTGCGGCGGAGCAAAGCGAAATAATTTCAAATACCTCACTGACCGAGGTTGAGATAGTTGAAAAGACGAATGCAATGTTTCTACGTTCAATTACACGCCAACACACTTCAAAGGCAGTCGTCGATCGAGCCAGGTCGACATCTGAGAATGCGTACCGGTCTCTTACAGGCTCCCAATCTGTTTCACCTCCTATCGTGTTGCGGCAAGTTAAACGCGTAGCACCGCTTACTACGCGATCGGGCTCATACCGCAGCCTTGGCTCGTTTGAAGGCTCCTACGAGCCCAAAGAACAACCACCTCCTACTTGTATGCGTTCTGCCACTCACAGCGCCGCCGAAGCATTCTCTCAAAGTATGTTCTGAGAGATTTCGGTTTCGTCACCGCTAAAAGTGACGAAGACAAACGACATCTTCAATGCTTCGACGACACCACTGTATCGAGTGGTCCCCAGATACATTCGATAAACGTCGTCCCGCTTGCTATGTTAATCCCATCTTAACCCCCGTACTAAGACGCAGCGTCCCGTTTGTGGTCAACTCAGCTAGGATCGTTAAACTAAACGACACGTGTTCCTATGTGGTCCCCACAAGACCCCAGTCTGCGGATGGAAAAACAAAAAGAAGGTCTTCCTTTTTGTGTTGCACACGCGTATACAACACGTAGAATTAATCTCACACCCTCAGATTTTACAAGACCAAAATTTGTTCATGTCCGTTCTACTAAACGAATGTAATATGTTTTTAACTATTCGTCTACTTCTGTAGACACGGCTTGAAAACCTTGTCTTTTCGCACGCACAGTGTCTAATGTGTTCAATGTGAGAGAGAGTAACGAACTTTGAGATGCGACAGTTTGAGCACAAGACACAGTCGCAGCGTCCAAAGGTTTTTCTTGTTGTTGTGATTCATGTACATTTGTACTATTTTGTTTTTGTGATTTGGCCCACTCGATCACTTGAGTAATTTCGTCGTCTCTCTTGCGCCTCCGGCGCTGATATCCGCGAATTCGTTTGTAAATTTGAAATCCACACAATGACACAAGTGGAGCGCACAGAAAGCAGATTGCCAGCACAACCAGCATGAGGGCTGTCCATATCAGCCCTCCAAGCTGAGCAAGGCCGCATACAATGGCGGCCGCTCGTTGGTTCTCCGTACTGTTTCCAGATGCAGATCTTGCAAGATTCCTCACAGAATCTACTCCTTCTGCTACTCGAAGTATGGAACCAATTGGAGCAGTTAGAAAGTCCATTGAAAGTGCGTCCTTTATGACTGGTAATATTGTTTTTACCGATTCGCTGTCACACGCTTCGGAGTACTCTAATGCTGACCACTTGAATTCTGGACCAAGTTTGTATTGTTCATTAAATGTAGACATCTTTCCAGGTAAAAATGGTATCATTGGAAAGCAAGCCCTGTCACTATAATGTAGAGTTATGGGAGTCCCATCCCCAAATGGCCCCCCTGCTTGGGATGGTGGTGGATATAGATAGCACAAAAAAATATCATAAACCACATATCTACCTATCTGCCTCAAGGGTTCCATTGCAAGGTTTGCAGGAGATTCATAGTCAGCACTTCCAAAAAACTTTTTTGCATAGTAAGCTGTATTCTTGACTGTGCTGTCTCCTATGTAGACAGACGAATCGACTAAACGACGTATGCGCGTTCGATGTTCATTCTTCTGAAGCGCGTCTGTTGCGGAGGCAAATGGATCTTTGTTCGTCATGATCGCGTCAATAAATGAGCCAATAACGCTGTGCTCTTGGTATCTTCCACTAGAAGGAATCCTTCTTTTCAGCGAAGCCAAGTGACGATTGTTCTCTTTCAACTTTTGAACTGATGGTTCCATTGGTACCAGAGAGCGTATAGCATCACCGATGGCACTAGGGGGGACATTTATATCAAAAAAAGCGTATCCAGTCTTGTGTTCATGTAGTAAGTCGCCTGATTTTAGTGTCCCATATTCGTTGGCGTGTATATATTCCGCTTCTTTGCGATCTTTTAATACACGACCGATTCTTATGGTTTCATCAAACCAAAAGGGCCAGTCTATGTAATCTGCGACCCATCCATATTGTGATAAATAACCGTCCGGTATTTTGAAGCCTTTGTCAGTTCCATATCGTGATACATGTGATTCAACATGTCTGAGAATCCCCTCTTCGTGTTCATTAAGAACCCTCCTTAAAGGTGATTGAGACGCACGCTGGTGTGTGGACTTTGCAGATTTGATTGTATCGTACCCCTTTTGTATTCCGTCCACCATCCTACCAAATCCACCGAATATTGATTTTACTCTTCCAACAAGTGAAGCTTCACTCGTCAACGAAGCGTCCAGTGCAGAATCCAAGATTCCACGTGCCGTCAATTTTTGTGATGCTGTTGTTTCTCCTCCCCCGTGAGATACTCTACCAATGCCGAACTTTGCAGCCGATATAATTCTTTTAGCTGCGATTGAATTGTTATCTGCCCATTCTGACGCCTTTCGTCGAGCCAAACGAACATTTCCCGATGGAACAATAGATGCCTGAATGTAGGGGCGTTGTCCCTTTGTTGTGTCGTCGTTTGCAGTATTTGCCAATTTTCTCCCTCTAATAGTCGACGTCTGTAACCACGTTGGTCTTGGACCAGGGGGGATTCGATTCTCTTTTTGCTGGTTTTCCCCGTTAAGCCTTCTCCGTGCGACTTTATCACGTCGTTGTGCTGCCAGTTCCTCTGCCACCTCTGGGTTGGACGTGTAGAACTTCTCCGGATGTTCTTTGTGAGAAGACGTTGAATGTTTAAGCTGTGCTGTTAGAATTTGAGACAGAGATAACCCCACCCTGTCCAGATTTTTGTTCACCTCTTCACTGGAAAACCCGTGCTTGTCTGCGAGGTGCTTTACCAAAGAAGTAGAAATACACTCGATTTCTCCGTGACTACGGCGTGATTCTTCAGAACGGCAACGTTCGTCCGGATGCAAATGTGGAGCAAGCATATCGGTTGATACGAGTTGGGCGATTGTGAGCTGAACATCAGATGGGCCTTCGTGGAGACGCCGAAGTATGTGTGCCATTCTTGGTTGAGCTTTGTGTCGGAGTGCCTCTTTACAGTGTTTGATATCGCATTCCTTTTCACCAGTGCGTAGGTTTGTTCTGCAACACACTTTGTGAAAATGACCTTCCATTGCACGCCTTCTCTCTGGTTTCTGCTCTTCTAGGACTTCCTTTAGACGTCGTCGTCGCGCTTGATCTTTCGGAGAGTAAGTCTTCCCTATTCTATGGTTGACTGCAAACCAAAACGTGCAATTTGATGGCAGGTTTGTAATGCAGTCTGTACATCCTACTGCAGACTCGTTTTCGCTCATAGTTGCCCATAGCACAGCTGCATTCTCTCGTAGAGCACTGGTTACCTGAGGTGCAGTTGTCTCATTATCGCAAAGAAACTTTGTCAGGTTCCTCATTGCAGATATGCGCAACAGAGCACTAACGTTGTAAATTAATTGTTTCCGTTCATTGTATACATCCTTCTCTAATGGTGGTTCATCTGTATTAGACTCTTCATGTAGGTGCCGTCTGTCGGGAGGAGGCGGAGGTGAGCGATGGGTAAAAAACTTCATGCCTTCAATACGAAGACGCTGTCCAGAGTCAAATGAGCGAATATATATGTACTTTCCATATGCACTCTCATCACCATCTTTGGTATAAAATGAAATATCTGTTCCTGGTAGATCGTCCATGTTTACAGTCGCTGCTCTTGTTCCGAAGCTAGCAAGTGAACGAGATACCCAGATCTCCACCATTTTAGGGGGTGGGGATGGGGGATTTGGTGACGTCGGTGGAGTGGGTGGAGTGAGTGGAGTGGGTGGAGGTGGAGGAAGGGGGGAGGGAGGTGAAGGGGTGGGAGATGGGAGAAGAGGAGGTAAAGGGAGCCCAGGAGGTGAAGGGGGGCTCGGAAAAGTAGTTTTCTGAACCAATGCCCATGGAGCATACCAGTAGTGGAATGATGTGCACATATGAGGACATGATTCATAAAATACACAATACGAGACATGATTCGGATCATGCTGTCCTGAAGTATGCGTTCTGATCCCATTGCAGTTGTAGGTAGAAATGCACCTTTGTTGACAATCCGAAACTGATTCCTCTATTCCAGAGTTGGCAATCTCTAATGTATTACTGTTGCTATCGCAACAGTAATAGCTATCAATATATCTATTAGGAGTGTGCCACCAACGCCATAATACTGGTGGTGCAGGAGGTGGAGAAGGTGGAGGAGACGGAGAGATATTATCATCGCGAGCACCCATATTATGTAAATGTTCAATGCTAGTCCATCCATCTGATAATTGGTTGGTAGTGGTCCATGTATTTAATAAACTGTTGCTTTGCTCGGTGAGGATACCACTACGAGGTTGTCCACCGAAGGCAGTCAATCGAACAACTGCATATGGCCGATTCCACCTTGTTACATCGCAAAGGTGTGTGCATTCGGAATAAAGACCACACCAATCCAGGTGATTTGGATTTGTATAACAAAGGGAAGCTACTGAAAATCCCACACAAGTGGGGCTTGATGCGCATGCATTGAGGCATTGACTAAATGTATAGCCCTCAACCCAATTAGTATTGCTATCTCCACCAACAGAGTCACAACAGTATTTACTTAGAGAATCATTTGATGACAAGTACCACAATTCATAACATCGGTACCCACAGTCTGTAAGGTCAGTCCCAAAGGAACAATGAGAATATTCTGATCCAACTCCACCATCATCGCAAATTCCGTCTCCAGTGTACATAATTATTCCATTTGAGCAGCTGTCTGAGTCCCCAGTTCCTACTTGACACGTTAGAGTCGACCCAGGAGCAACAGAAGGCGGTGGAGGACTTGGACGTGGGTATCCAGGCGAAGGTGGAAGTGGATGGGGAGATACCGGGGGAGGAGTTTGTGGGGGTGGAAGTGGTGGGGACGGGGGAGGGGGTGGCATCATATAGAGCCGTGCACTAAACACATCTGATTGTTCCCCAATGTCAAACATAATCCATGGCCTTTCGTATGCTTCTGTGATGCATGGGGTATTTGCGGAGTTCGTATCCGTACAATCTCGTAGAGGGTCTACTGTGAACTCGCCATATAGAGAAGCGTTTGACACAAATCCTCCAGAGGCCAGAACGCGAGTCACCTGAAGTTCTCTCAGATCTGTATCCGGAGGCATAGGAGGTGGTGGTGTATTTGGAGGGAGATCCAATAGTGGTATGAGAGACTCCGAATCGAATGCGCACAAGTTTGCGTAAAATGTACCACAAGAGGCGGATTGCTCTCGCTCGGGGTCTCCCATCAAATCAGCATTCGACCAGCTGACACAAGTTGGATGACAAACGGCCTCGTTGAGTATTTGAGTTGTAGTGGGAGGGCGAGGGGGCAGGGGTGGAGGGCTATCCGGAGCTGGGGGCAGGGGTGGTGGAGGAGGAAAAAATGGCGGCAGGCGTGGTGGAGGCGGACTTCCTGGTGGGAGTGGTGGGGGAGCTGGTGGAGGAGGGGGTGGAGAGGGTCCTGGCTGTGGCGGTGGAAAGGGAGGCACAGGCGGACGTGGAATATGCGTTGGAGGCGGAGGAAAATTTGTGGGTAATTGCACAACCCCCGAACGAGCTAATGTCATCTGCATGCACGCAAACTCGCTCAAGGGCAGTGGTCTAGTTGATACCCAGTCGTTGTATTGATCAATTATCGCTCGTGGAGCGGTGTATGAACAGGATACGACCATGAACGTTCCGAGACATTCAGGAGGGTGCGTTATAAGCGCCGTAGCGGCATTTGTAAGGGTGGTTTGTATCGAATCTGCCAATGGTCTACATCTGCTTCGCGCATCGTCTATTGTAAAATTTACGGATGCTTTATGGCCTATGTATTCTTGTGTTAATGTAAAATACTGAGAACCGACTATGTGAGTAGGCACTGCAGGAGGATGTGGAGGTTGAAAAGGAAGTTGTGGAGGAGGCGGGAATGGCGGGGGTGCAAACGTGGCCATTGTTCTGGGCGATTTTATGTTGCTCATGTCAGTATTCTTTCTTTGCTTATATATCACTTAGCGGCTGCTTTGAAGAAGAGGTATAATTAATGGCGAGCTCAGCCGTGACAGGCGTCGTTGACAATAAATTATCGGCACCCGATTGGCAGCGTTATATAGTGAATTTAATAGGAACAATATTTTGCTTGGCATCGGGACTATATACTGCTGCATGGGTGTGTGATTTGTTTCCGGTTGCGTCCGAAATGGACGCTCCTCCGTTTGCGAGATCGTTTTTGTGGCTCAGCACAGCATACCATACGCAACAATGGACCGACTGGAAGTCTAGCCATGGAGCTTCACCACCACCACCACATTTTCATTGAATATAATTCGGTTTTAGTGATAAATATACATTTATAATACGTCAATACATATTATAACATTGGACCCACAACATCAAAACATATCTCGACACTGGTCGACCTACCTGTCCGCTGCGCATGATTTGGGCAGGATTGTTTCAGCACAGTGGGTATTGTTCTAACAGATGTAACGTCCAATACGCCTGCACAGAGTCTGTGTATGACCATAAGATGGTAATGCCTCAACAGGTGGTAGGAAAAACTGATTGATGGTATAGCAATGCTTCCATCTTTGCATTCCCTTTCACTGAATGAAATGGGCACGAGTGTGGGCCCGGTTCTGTCAAAAAAATACAGAAAACACGGGTCGTCTGTACCATTGAGTACGACTCAGGGGATAGATTCGTTAAACAAAGAAGGATACCTAACGATCTCGATTTCGGATCCAAAGTTGAAAGAACGTGTGGATTCAACATTCGAAGAGCTCAACGTCGCATGCAACAACTGGTTTCAAAACTCGTTGAGCGATGCAATGAAACTGGCAGATTTGCAACCGGGTGGTTCTTGGGGACTTGAAAAAGGTGAAGTGGGGAGACGTGCCAACGAGGAATGGAACAAACTCACCATTGAAGAAAAGGCAACTCACATACGTGAGTTGGAAATAATAACACATGAAGGGCAAAGACGTGTCTTTGGAAAAGCAGGGATCCAATTACAATGGATTAAGCGCGTGGTACGGGCTGCACTTGCGGGTGGATATATGACCAACCAAGGGCCTGGATTACTACCACTTTCTTGGTCGTCGTCAGGGTTTGGATTTTGGGCGCATATTGTTCCAGATGTGGCATTTCATCTGATAATGGGGATCGAGAAAGATCTGAATGGCCTAAATTTTGAAATAGACAGAAGTACCGGTCCCGCCCTTCCTCACCTTATATATAAGCAACCTTACTCCAAGCAAGGGAAACTTGCTGCACATCATGATCAAATGGCTCCACGTGATCTTCTTAGCAAATTGGCAGAACACAATGGTGCATCGACAGAGGAGTGGGTTCACAAATACGGATTCCAGATGCTCACCCATCTTCGTGGAGGTCTCTCGGAGGAAGATGGAGCAACATTTGCGATCGCTCCCATGAACCCGACACGACTGAAAATGTGTCTTACACAAATCAAAGAATGGCAAGAAACACCCACCTCGAGCTTTTACATTAAAGAAGACAACAAACGCTGGATAAACCAACCTATTGGGAAGGTTGATCTCGATTGGGGGAAGTACATGGAAAGGCTAAATTCTTCTGTACTTGCCCCCAAAAGTGAACCCTTCATTAGCATTGTACCAATATCTCCAGGGTCATCTGATCACGCTATGCATGGATTCCATGTATTGTTCCCTGTGGGTTTTCCACACGGAGCGTATGGGGTAGACGATAAAAAAGCTGGTCGCATTTCGGTGACCCTTCCTATCAAAATCAAAACACGTGCACAGTCGAGTAATAATAATAATAATGAACGCGTCATACCAAGACTTCGCAATCTGGCAATTGTAGCGCACAGCGAAGAATTAACTGATGAATACAAGCAAGCTGTTAAGTGGATTGAGGAAGACACCAATGCATATCACCATGGATCTACACACAGTAAGCCTCAAAGCGTGCTTAAACTGATACAAATGCCAGGAGGTGTATTCCGAAAGTTAATTGTTAAGAGCGAGACAGTAAAACAGTACATAGACTACTTGAATGATAAATCGACATCTTCTCAATTGGCTTTGCCCGTTCCGCAACCTGTACAGCCAGTTCAACCAGCGGTGATGCCGCACACGATGACGACCCCACCGCCACAATTTGTGCCGTATTCACTGCATCAACTAAAAACCAAGCAACGATGGTGGCCTGGAGACATTCGTGAGACAAAAATACTAAAAATTAAGCAGCCATGGGCATCCTTGTTGGTGAATGGAATTAAAACCGTTGAAAATAGAAGTTGGCCACTTACAGCAAACTTTAGTGGCATAAAAGTTGATGAACGTTTTGGAACAGATCCAGGCGTGTTTCCGGTAATAGTCGTGTCGTCCAAGGCAAAGGCAAAAAGAATTGATATAGAAAGCGCAGCTACAAGGATTAGGGATGATGAACGGATTCCATTGGTTCAATACGAAGAAACACTCAACACTTTTACACTCAACATGCCATTGGACAGTGTACTTGGTGTTATTGGAGTAAAAGTGAAAGAACCAGTGAAAGAACCAGTGAAAACACCAGTGAAAACACCAACAGAAGCAATCGAATCCTTTGTAACAGACCCGTGGTACAATAAAGGAGACTATGCATATGTTGTTCAATCTGCACATGCGTTGAAAACCCCGTTTCAGTTTTACAATACCATACAGACGATGGCTCTCCTTAATAAGGAACGTAACGAACTGGTTTCAAAACTATATGATGGGATCTTCATACGAAAAAGAGGTTCATATGAAAGACACGGATGACATGGAAGCTTGAGTTATTAGTTTACTAATGGGCTCTACCAACAATCTTTTTCACAGACCTCCAGATGCGTTTCATAATGGCACTGGTTATGCGACACATCAAACAGATGCTGTAATAGAGAGTGACTAAAATTGCAAGCAGAACGGACGAGTGGATCGAGATCGAGTCTGAGCACTTGGCTGCATGCGCCACAGCAATAACGGCGCATGTAACATGGAAGACAACAATCCATGTAGAAGTCTTGCGCACATCATGTGTTATGAGCGTCACTGCGAGTGCCGCCGCATCCAGAATGCTTATTGGTGACAAGTCACGCACAGCGACTAAGGTCACGAGTGCTAAGCATGAGCAAAAAATGTTGCTAGAAGACGCTAGTGATACGATGGATACAGCAGATGCAATCCCTTGCACGCGCGCTGCGTAACATGGTTTGCACACGACGGATGGATTTAATTCCATTGAAGTAAACATCCAAGCTACACCGACAAGTAGCACAAAGCTCCGTATAGATGTAAATATTTTACGTACAACCATAGTGATTGATTTAGGGGTTATCGTTTTACATACAGCCCCTGCTGCGCTGCCGATCATAATTCGAAGCACGACAAAACCAAAAAGAGCAGGCATGTGCAGTTTAAGAAGAGAGGATAAATGGCCAAGTTCTGGTCTCATGGACAACTTTCTAGCTGTTAATTGTTATACCATATTCTTGTTGTTTTCGAAGTGCAGTAATAGCGCAACACTGTGAATTCTAACAATTCAGCGTCTCGATCGAAGAGATCTTCGACCCAGAAGACGACACCATCGGCCATTCTGGGCTGACCAGATTAAATGTATCCCTCGAATGTCGACCAATATACGCTACACATCCATCAAGAAGTAGCTCATACTGAGATGTACAACTAATGTCTTCGTCGTCCGCACATGAACTTGTGTTAACAAGCTTCGTTTCTACTTGTATTGGTATGGATTCAACGCGTCCATGCACAATGGACCCATGCACGACATTTAGACCTGCCCTTTTTTCATTTAATAACATAAACAAAGGGTCGTTTTCTACGCGCGAATGTGTGTTGTTTATGCACTCACCGTTTTTGGTATAGTGAATATGCAAAGGCCACGATTCGTGGCTTTCGAATCGCGTGAAAAATGCGGCAATATAGAAACCACATCTAAATTTTTGGTGACTAACATGCAAACATGGAAGTGTACGAACCATTTAGCTGTCTTTACATAATTTATAGTAACATATACACAAGCCTGTTTATATTAGCGCACTAATCACATGTACATCCGAACGGAATGGAAATACGTTCTGAAAGCGCAAGTATGCTTCCGAAACTTGAAACTTCCAATGACATTACACCCGAGAAAGAGTATATCTCCGAGCGCGAAGATTCACCCGGTTGAAATGCTGGTAACTGTACCATGCTTAATGAATTTCTTGTGGAAATTGTGCAATATGTGGTACATGGGTTTGGTGTTGATAGAATTGGCGGAGATGGAGGAGGAGAAGGGTGAAGGGATGGTGGAGGGATTGGAGGGTTTGAAGATTGTGGTGGAAATGGCAAAGTGTGCCACCTTACAGGACAATCTGGGAAATCTGTTCCGTACGGGCAGACGGAAGACACCGATCCGGTGTCACCGTCTTCACATTTTCCATTATTCACAAAAGAGACATAGACACCACCTAGAATTATACTGCATGTTTCAAATTTGTCAATGCGGTGAGCGTCTTCTGGTATTTGAGGGCTTGGTGGTGGCGGATATGGGGGTGTGGAAGGAGCAGACCATGCAGACTTCTTTGCGAACGCCCACTGATGATTCATAAAGTTATAACTTGACGGACATAGGGCAGTACATGACGTGTACAATTCACTGTAGTATATATTGGATGGATTGTCTCGCCCCCTTGCATCAATCATTAGCCCTTCGCACGTATCTTCTAAAATGCATCGATGTTGTGTTTCTTGGAGTGAATTGTATCCTGCAGAATTCTCTACACTTAGATCAAGTGCCACGCTGGTATTCACACAACAGTAAAAGCGCTCTCCAGGATGAGTAATAAGCCACCAATGCCAATATACTGGGTTGGACGGGCTTGGAAGGACAGGGGGCGGGACAGAGGGCGGAGGAGGGGACGAAGGAAAAACTGCAGGCGATGGTGGTGGTGGCTGATGAATCGATTCTGGAGAATTCTGAATTTCTGTCTGCACTCCACCGTTACATTTGCAACACATCGCAAATGCTAACATTGAATATCCATACAGCTGGAGATGCGAATTACACGCTACTTGTTCGCAGCTTGCACGAGAGTCTTGTGGAGAATCAACAAGTTCAGAAAACCACAGAATTGAATCGTTGCATGGAGGTGATGGGGGAGATTGCGGGGGTGTGGGCTCCAGTGGAGCCGGAGGGGGCGTAGGCGGTACCGGA
>MDSV01027065.1_pt1 | contig 12762 bp, 10 predicted proteins | sample 810851 | NCBI WGS metagenome assembly MDSV01 (sample SAMN05326640, study PRJNA326480) | marine metagenome | isolation source: seawater | place: Atlantic Ocean: North East | collected 2012 | reverse complement strand
ATAAAAAATTTCAAATAGAGTTTAAATTAAAAGCTGGTGATATTTTTTGTTTTGATAATAGAAGAATATTACACGGCAGAACAAAGTTCGATCCACTCTCAGGCAATAGACACTTGCAAGGGTATTATATTGAAAGGGATGAAATTATTTCAAAACTCAATTATTTGAAAGATATTAAGTTTTAAGTAATTTTTATCCAAGTTGATTTAACCTGTAAATAATTATCAAGTGCCTGATAGCCATTATCTCTTCCAACACCTGACTGTTTATAACCGCCCAATGGTATTGTAGAGTCAACACCTTCTTCATAGTTATTTATATATACAGTTCCTGCTCTTATTTCTCTCGAAGCTTTTATCGCTTTATTTATATCATTTGTCCAAATACCAGCAGCAAGTCCATATTGACTATCGTTTGCAATTGAAATTGCTTCTTCAAAACTTGAAAATGTAAGAGTGGTAAGTACTGGTCCAAAGATTTCTTCCTGAGCAATTTTCATTTTATTATTTACATTTTTAAAAATTGTAGGCTCAAAATAATTTCCCCCAGTTTCCTCCATTGTAATATTTCCTCCAGCTTCGATTTTTGCACCCTCTTGTTTACCAATATTTACATAATTAATAATCTTTTCTAATTGCTCAGTATTTACAATAGCACCTGCAAAGGAGTCTGGATTGAATGGATCCCCAGGTTGCATTTTTTTACTAACTTCTGAAATTTTATTTATAAAATCATTTTGAATTTCTTTTTGAACTATTAGTCTAGATCCTGCTGAGCATACCTCTCCTTGGTTACCAAAAATTGCATATGCAGAAGACTCTGCAGCTACATCAAGATCTGGACAATCAGCAAAAATAATATTTGGAGATTTTCCTCCGCATTCAAGCTGAACCTTTTTCATATTTGACTGGCCAGAATATTGTAAAACCAATTTACCAACTTCTCCAGACCCTGTAAATGCCACACAATCAACATCATTATGAAGGCACAACGATTTACCAGTAATCGGTCCATCACCTGGTAAAACTGAAAAAACACCGTCTGGTAAGCCTGCTTCAGACAATAAAGATCCAATTTTTATTGCACTCATTGGAGATTGTTCTGCGGGTTTTAAAATCACTGAATTGCCAGTAATAAGAGCTGGAGCTATTTTCCATATAGCCATCCATAAGGGATAGTTCCAAGGAACTATTGCTGCCACAACTCCAATAGGTTCTTTTGTTATAAGGCCCATATATTCCTTTGAACTTGGGGAAATATCATCAAAAAGTTTATCTATTATTTCTGCATACCATTCAATATTATCAATACTCGTAGGTAAATCTGCGTTAAAAGAATCATTAATTGTTTTTCCCATGTCAATTGTATCTAATAAAGACAATTCTAAACGATCGCGTTCTAATAGTTGGGCAAATTTTAAAAGTATTTTTTTTCTTTGTCCAGGTGGTAAATTTGACCAATAACCCTTATTGAACGCTTCTCTTGCTTTAAAAACTGCCAGATCAATATCTTCTGATTGAGCAAAAGAAACTTTATTTGTAATTTTTCCATCAATTGGCGATATATTATCAAAATATTTTTCTGATTTTGGTTTCTCATAATTTCCATTAATGAATAACTGCGAAGGAAATTCTAATTTATTTTTTTTTTCTATTATATTTTTATAACTTAACTTCATTATTGATCATATATACTATTATTTTGATTTAACATCCTTTTTAATGCAGGCCATTCATGTTTTCCTAATTGATATTTTGGGTCATTATATTGTTCTGATGCAAATTTTATTAAATTATCAGAAGGGAATAAAACTTCTTTGTTAATTGATTTTAAATCTAGCTGAACTTTGCACGCCCTATCAAGATAATACATTAACATAAATGTTTGACCTATTGTTTTTCCACATGTAAGCAATCCATGATTTCTTAAAATCATAACATTATTTTTTCCAAGATCATCCAATATAGATTTACATTCTTCTGTACTAGTCGACATACCTACCCAGTCATGATAACTAATATTATTATAAAACATTGCTGAGTCTTGAATTAAAATTTCTAATCCATTTTTTAAACATGAAATAGCTAGTCCAGCACGAGAATGTGAATGCATAACACAATTTATATCATTTCTATTTTTATGTATTACACCATGAATTATATATCCTGTAAAATTTATTTCTCCATCACCTGATACAACATTTCCATCTAAATCAATTTCAAGAAGATTAGATGCAGTCACCTCATTATATCTTAATCCAAACTTATTAATTAAAAATGTATTCTTCTTAGATGAAGTTTTGCATGTAATATGATTCCAAATAATGTCACTAAATCCATAAATATCTGCTAAATGATATGCGGCAGCCAGATCTAATCTATTTTTCCATTCATCATCATCAAAATTTTTATTAATTTTCATTTAAAAAGTGTATAAAATAGTTTTTGTAAAAAAAGGAGTAATTTTTTGAATATAAGTAATATTAAGCTTGATAATAAATTTGTAAGATCTCAATTCCCAGCATTTAATGACTCAACTTGTAAAGAATGGTCATTCGTAGAAAATGCAGGAGGAAGTTACGTACCTAAACAAGTCATTGAAAAATTAAACCATTTTATGATTTCTACTAAAGTCCAACCATATGCTGAATATCCAATGTCAAAAATAGCTGGAGAACAGATGGATGAATCAACTAAACTTTTTGCTGAAATGATTAATGCTAATAAAAAAGAGGTGATTATAGGTGGATCTACCTCAATTAATCTATATGTTTTATCAAACTCACTCAAATATTTTATTAACCCAGGAGATGAAGTTATTGTAACTAATCAAGACCATGAAGCAAATATTAGTCCATGGAGAAGATTATCAGAAGTTGGAGCAGTAATAAAAGAATGGAAAATAAATACAAAATCTGCTGAACTTGATTTAAATGAATTTGCAAAATTATTATCAAATAAAACTAAAATTGTAGCAGTTACTCATTGTTCAAATATTGTAGGATCTGTTAACGATTTAAAAAAAATATCAGAAATGGCACATGATAAGGGATCATATGTAATAGGAGATGGCGTATCTTATGCTCCACACGGACTTCCAAATGTTAGGGATTTAGGAGTTGATTTCTATACTTTTAGTTTATACAAAACTTATGGACCCCATTTAGCTTTACTCTACGGAAAAGAAGAAATTTTAAAAAAACTGCCAAATCAAAATCATGAATTTTTAAAAACAGATTACCCATATACAATCAATCCTGGCGGTCCAAATCATGAGGAGTTAGTTTCACTTACAGGAATTTATAATTATTTTATTTCATTATACAATCATCACTTCAGTGATAAATCTTTACCATTAAGGGAAAAAATTAATCTAATAAATAATTTAATTTCAAATTATGAAGAAGAATTAGCTAACCCAATATTAAAATATATTAAATCAAGAAAAGATTTAATTTTAATTGGTAAAGATAAAATATCTAATAAAAATAGAGCTCCAACAATTTCGTTTATATCAAAGAAAAAAAAATCAAAACAAATAATTGCAGATTTTTTAGACAAAAAAATAGCAACTAGGAATGATAATTTTTATGCTTGGAGATGCTTAAAAGCATTAAAAATAAACTCAGAAGACGGAGTCGTAAGAATAAGTTTGGTACATTATAATTCAAAGGAAGAACAATTGAAAATCATAGATGCTTTAAGCAATATTTGAATTCGATTTTTGCATAGCTAATCTAGAAAGCTTAATACTTAAATATAAATAGAAAATAAATGCTACTATGTATGATAAGAGTGCATCAAAAGGGCCTAGTAAACTTAAAATTATGTAACCTATAAAATTAATAATTAATGAAGAAAATAGAATAATTAGCGTAACGTAACCACTTTTAATTTTTAGATTTAATAATATGTGATGTATATGCCTTCTATCTGGCTTAAATGGATTTTTTTTTCGTATTAATCTTCTTATTATAACACTAATTATATCAAATGTAGGAATGGTTACGCACCATAATGCTAAAACAGGATGAATAGTTTTGTATTCTTGAGTAAACAATATTAAAAGCCACGATATTAAAAAACCTAAAAACATACTGCCTGAGTCACCAAGAAATATTTTAAAGTAATTTGAAATATTAAATAATAAAAAGAAAATAATTGATATTATTAACACGTAAATAATCTTAATATCTTGTATGAGAAATAAATTTTCACTTAATAACGAAAAGGATAACAAGGATATTATTGAAACTAAAAACATACCACCACAAAGCCCATCTGATCCATCTATAAAATTGAAAGCATTTGTTAGTCCAATAACACAAAAAACTGTAAAAAATGTTGAAAGTATTCCAATTTCAATATTTGGAATGAAGCTATAATCACCAATATTTAAAATTATTAAACCTGAACCTATAATAATTAGGCAAGAAACTAATTGAGAAATTAATCTGAATGTGACTCCGAGCTCAATTACATCATCCAATATACCTAGTATTAGTAATATTGCTGAAGTATAAAATATTATTGAAAAATAATAACTTTGATTAAAATAATTATAAAAGATAAGAATGTTAGAATAAATTAAAATACCTCCAATTAATGGAATTTCACCCTTATGGATTTTTCTATAATTCGGCTTATCAACTAATTTTATAAGAAAAGATATTTTATAAAATATATAAAATAAAATTATGAATGTGATTACTGAAAATAAATAAATCATATTAAAATAGATATTATTTTTTTATAATAAAAAATTTACCTTGCATAGTTTTTTTCTGCAAATAAAAATAAAATAGGTAAAAATATAAAGTAATTAAAATAGCTTGCAAAAAAATTTCCAGAAGGCAAAAATGGGAAAAAATTAATCATTATACCTATTAATAACGGTGCATTATAAGAATTAATTTTATTGCTTTTAAAAAAATAATTTCTAGCAAGGTAGATAAAAAAGTAAATAAAAAACAAATAACCAATTAATCCAAGTTCTGATAAAATTTGAAGATGAAGATTATGAGGATGAGTAGAACAACTATCCAAGGTAGTAATTCTTGCAATTTCAGCATTTTCTCTTATTTGCTCTGTTGTAATAGTTCTTGAATGTTCATGCTTTTTTTTAACAGGGAAATAATCAACTGCCCTTGCAATATATTCATCTTTTTTACAATTAAACCTAAACATGTTTGGTCCGCTACCAATTATAGGATTATCTATAAAAATCTTATAAGCTGTTATGTAATGCATCAAATAATGGTCAGGTAGGGGAATATATATATTTAAAATTGATGAAGTTTTAAACTCAGCAATATTAGTTTTTATATATCGATCATGAAGATAATTATTATTAAAAATTGCAACAATAACAGTAATAAATAAAGCAACGAAAATCGTTAAATTAAAAACATTAATTTTTATCGATCTAAAACAAAAAAATAAAAAACACATCAAAAAATAATTCATTATGGCTGTTCTTTCACCAGATAATAAAATAATAAATAATGAAGTAATCAAAATTAAAAAAAGAAGAATAATCTTATAGTTTTCTTTAATTTTCAAAAAATATGTTGAGGCAATAAAAATTGGAAGATATCTTGAAACATAACTGCCTAAAATTTGTTCATCTCTAAAGATACCAGTATATTGATTATATATTGATTTAAAAAACAAAAGATTATATCCAAAAAAAAATTGAACCAAACTATCTATTAATATGAATAAAAAAATAGAGGAAAAAAATAATAAAATAACCTTTATCTTAAACAAATTGTTTGAGATTAAATAATTAATTATAAGTATTAGGAATAAAAATTTAATAAAAGGAATTGTGCTTTTCAGTGAAAAAATAATGTCGTCACTTAAAAAAGATAATAAATTAATATAAATATAAAATAAAAGGAAAATAAAAACTTCCTTTCTTTTTATAAAATTCAGTAAATTGAATTTTTTCTCAATAACTTTTAAAAGCAAAAAATTTAAAAATAAAATAAAAATATTTATATTTATTGCGGCTGGACCTATTATGTAACAAAAGGGTAGTAAAATAAAAAATAATTTTAAAGAAAAATCTAAATTAGATTTTATCATAAATTATTTATTTTTTTTGGGTGTTACAGTAATAATTATAAAAAAAATAAAAGCACAAAGCACAACTAATAATGTAAAAACGGGTATAAAATTTGCAAACAAATATCTCTCTGCCTGTTTAATTACTGGACCCGGTTTTCTATTAAATACAGTGAAAAAATCAATCTTATCAAAATTCGCAAATAAAATTTCATTATAATTATTCTTTTTTGAAGAATCTTCTTCAGAAATTTCATAAAATTGTTCAGCTACATACTGATTTAATAATCCAAATATTAATTTTGATGAACTTTTAATTAATAAATTAGCAAATTCCTCAACTTGGATCGTCAATTCTTCATTTACTAAGCGAGAAAAAACCCTGAACTCTACAACTATTATGCCTTTATTGAAATATTTTTCAACAATCTCCAAAGTAAAATGAGGACCAAATTTACTACTGTGGTAAACATTCATATAGTCAGCCATATATAGATTATTAATTTTACTATCCTCTATTCGTTTTTCAATTAAGTTAACCAACATTGCTCTAGCATATTCATTAATGTTACTTAACAAGGTCGAATTTGGAGAAAGTGATTTATTTTTTAATTCTTTTGAGTGTATTTCAACAATAATTAATGATTTTTCTTCAATTGTAGGATCTATTATAGTTGAATTATCATCACCTCGTAATTTAAAAACATTATAATCTGTAATTAAACCTATTATAAAGAATAACAAAAAAAAAGAGATATGGTATTTATTTAAATTTCCAAAATTCATTTAATTAGATTTAAATATTTATATAAAACATTATTAATATCAAAACTTTTTTCAATAATATTTCTGCTATTTTTACCCATTAGAAGTTTTTGATTATAACTTAAATCATTAAACTTTAATATTGTTTTATGCAAATCTACTTCATTCTTAGACTCTACTAAAAATCCATTAACTCCATTTTGGATTAAATTATTACATCCAGGCACATTTGTGGCTATAACTGGCCTTCCAATTGCCATAGCCTCCATTATTATTTTTGAGCATCCTTCTCTATAGGATGGTAAAATCAAACATTGGGTATTTTCAAGAAAATTGATAATATTATCTTGGTTTGGATAATAATCAAATATTTTTAAATCTCTCCAATGATTCAGAAATTCAATTGTTAAGTAACTGGGATTATGTAAATCTAAATCACCTATAACTTCAAAATTAATATTATTAGTTTTCTTAATTTTTTTTATTACATTAAATAATTCAAGAACACCCTTGTCTTTAATTATTCTTCCAATAAAAGTATAATTTCTATTATTAGATTTTAACTCTGAATATACAAATTTTTCCAAATTAATACCTGAACCTGGTAAAACATCTGATTTATTAAGAAGTATTTGGTCATTTTTACAAATTTCCTCTTTATCAAAGGAATTTTGAAAAAAAATATAATGCGATCTTTTTAAAAGAAATTTATAAATTTTTGATAAAATTAAATTATAAATTTTTCCTTTAAGAAAGATTGAACCAAGGCCAGTAATATTGTTAATAACTTTTACATTAAAAAATAGAGCAATAACAAGAGAATATAAATTAGGTTTCAGAGTAAAAGATAAAATATATGAAGGTTTAAATTTTATTACTTTAAAAAAAATATTTATTAATAAATATAAATCTTTTAAAAAATTCAGATTATTTTTTTTAAAATTACAATTAACTATCTGAATGTTTTTATTTATTAATAATTTATTTGCATAAATATCTTTATTGCAAAATAAAATTAAATTATTTTCCTTTGATAAGGACTGAATTAATTCAAATCTAAAATTATATAAATTCCAAGCATTATTAGAAATAATAAAAATATTCTTCATTAAAAGACAGTTTGATAAAATTGCCAATTCATTCTACTATATTGTGAAAAAAATAACCAAATAAATAAAATTAAAAAGAATAAAAAATTTATTAAATAAAAATATATTTTTTTTGCTATGTCGTTGTCAATACGATCATAAAAAATTATGAAAACTGAAATAACGAAAGGCAATGTATAGTAATTTAATCTATCAGCTAAAGTGTAAAAATTGAATAATATAGCAACAAAAACAGTTAAGACAAAATAGAAGTTATAATTTAGCCAAATAAAACTTTTCGATTTCTTGAAATAATCAAAAAATACTAAAAATAAAAATAGACTCAGTATTGTAGGTATTATTCTGAAATATAATCCAAAACTTACTGTCTCACTCTTTAAGATATAAGATCTAACCAAGCTATATATTTTTGATTCAGAATTTATAGAGTCTAATGTTCTTAATTGAGTTTCAGAAATACCTAATTCAACAGTTCCAATCAAAACATTAAATTTAATTCCTATAAAAATAATAATCGTAATAAATACTGTTATAGTATTAATGATTATATAATTTAGATTTAATTTTATAATTGTCACAAAATACATTATTAAAAAAAAAGGTACAAAAATTAATGCAGATAAATGAAATTGGGTTGATGCTAATAAAAAAATTAATGAAGTAAGTAATTTATTTTTTTCAAAAAAGTATATTGAATTAAAAATTAGAGATAGGGCTAACGATTGTCTTATAAATCCTAGATGAAGTACAAATACACCTAAAGGGATAAATAAAAGAAACCAAAAACTAGGATTGTTTCTTGAGAGCATAAATGGCATCAAAGAAATAAAAAAAATAATAGAAAAAACTAAATTATTTGCGAATATATTATTAAATAAATGATATGTAGTGTATGAAATTATTTCAAATAAAAATTCTTTTTTTAAGAATACAATTGCAATATGTTCATACATTTCTTCAGTTTCATTGTATAGATAGAGATACCTTTTCCAATCTCCTCCAACATTAAGTCTTATTGCACAAAATGAAAATACATAAAATAAAACAATAAAAAATATTTCTTTTTTATATTTTAAATCTTTTTCATAAAATACTGTTGTTATGAATACTAAAAAATAAATAGATAAATAGGGAGTCATTAAAAGTTTTTTAAATACCAATCTTGAAATATTAAATAATCCCAGAGCTTATATTCATTAACTATTTGATTATTTTTAAATTTTTTCCATTCTCCATATATAGCATCAACATTAAATAGATTTGATGAATTGATAATATCTTTTTGAAATAAATTATCAGACCAATTTTTTAATTCATTTTTCAAAACACTCTTTAGAGGAAAAAGGAAACCTTTTTTTTGATTTAAAATAAGACTTTTAGGTAACATATCTTTTAGTAATGATCTTAATATTATTTTACCTTGCTTATTATTAACTTTAAATTTAGAGGGCAATGAAAATGCAAATTTTTTAATATAATCATCTAAAAAAGGCGATCTTACCTCTAAGCCATTAGCCATAGATGATCTATCAACTTTTACTAATAAGTCATCGGGAAGATAGGTTTTCAAATCAAAAAACATAATCTTATCTAGATAACTCAAATTATTATTCCAATATTCATATTGAATATCATCTTCTGTATTTGAATTTATAAATTCATTAAATCCCCAATGCGAATTTATACTTTGGTACATTTTATAATCACTTTTTTCAGACATTGAATTAAAAATATTGCCTGACTTTTGAATGATATTATGGATTTTAAGACTGCTAGGTATTAAAAAATTTACTTTAAATAAATTTCTTATAAAATAATTATATTTTCCAGAACTAATTAGACCCAAAAGATATTTTCTAAAAGAATTTTTGTTATTATACATATTATAAATTAATTCTGAATGAATATACCTATTGTAACCACCAAACAGTTCATCACCTCCATCACCAGAAAAACAAGTCTTTACATATTTTGAAGTAAATTTTGATAAATACAAAGTAGGTATTTGAGATGAGTCAGAAAATGGTTCACAAAAAACGTTTGATAAATTCATTACGATATCTGAAGTATTTTGTAAATTAAATTTTATATTATAATGTTCTGTATTCAAATATTGAGAAATCTTTTGTGCTTGAGATGACTCATCAAAATAATTTTCTTCAAAACCAAGAGAAAATGTCTTAATTTTTTTTTTTGAAATTTTAGACATAATTGTTGTAATCATAGAGCTATCGACTCCAGATGATAAAAAAGATCCAATTTCAACATCTGATCCCATTTTATCTTCAACAGAATTAAATAGATATTTTTTTAATGTATTTTTATTTTCATCAAAACTATCAACATTTTTATTTATAGTAAGTTCATCATTTATAAATTTTTTTTGATAAAAATCATGTTTGTGAAAATCATAATTATTTAAATCTATTTCTAAATAATGACCTGGTTTTAATTTAAAAATATTTTGATAAATTGATAAAGGAGAAGGAATATAATTTAGTGTCATTAAATATTTTACAGCTGATTGGTTAATTTTTTTTTCAAAATTGCTATCAGCAACAATGGCTTTTAGTTCACTTGCAAAATAAAATCTGCCATTCGAGTTGCCGAAATACATTGGTTTTTCACCAAAACTATCTCTTGCTAGTATTAATTTTTTTTCTTTTAAATCGTAAACAGCAAATGAAAACATACCTTTTATTTCATCTAAAGTTTTATGAATACCTATTTTTTCTATTAAATTAATTAATACTTCAGTATCACCATTACCAGTCCACTTGATATCAAAAGATTTATTAAGTTTAGTTTTTAAGTTTAAGTAATTATATATCTCACCATTAAAAACCAAAACATATCTTCCACTTTGAGAAGTTATAGGTTGATTTGCATTGTTTGTGATGTCCAAAATTGAAAGTCTCGTATGACCTAAATAAACATTATTTAATTTATCTGTATAAAGATTATTATTATCGGGCCCTCTATGAATTAAACTATTAATCATTAGTTTGAATTGATCTATACTAATGCCCTTCTTGCAATAAGTTCCAACTAAACCACACATTATTTCTTTATTAACCTTAAAATTAAATATTTAGGTCTTTTGACATAATAATCAAAAATTTGATATATAGTATTTAAATTATAAAATAATATTTTTGAAGTTTTAATTTTATCATAAAAAAGAACATATTTCCTAGAATTTATAAAATTATTTAACTTAGTATCATTTACATTTATGTTTATTTTATTAATATCAATATTTATAAATTCATCGATTTTATTTTCATATTCATTAAATTTATGTTTTATATTTATTAATAGAGAATTTTTTCTTTGCTGAAAATTATTATTAGCTGAAATTGAAAAATGATGAACTCTTAATTTTACTAAATATTTATTTAAATTAGTTATCTTGTGATCTTTTGAAATTTTTGACCATAGTTCATAGTCTTGTGATACTTTATAATTAAGATTATAAAAATTAAATTTTTTAACAATTTTTTTTCTAAAAATTATTGTTGGATGAATAATTGGATTAAAATAAAATAAAATTTTTTTAATCTTTAATGAGCTTGAATAAGTTTTGATATTACCGACAATATTATTTTTATCATTTATTTTTAGACAACTTGTTCCACAAACTGCAATATTAGGATTTTCATTCATAAATTTATATTGTTCACTTATTCGGTCAATATTACTTATATCATCAAAATCTTGTCTTAAAATATAATCAGTTTTTGATGCTAAAATAGCTTTATTTAGAGAATTTGTTAAACCTTTATTACTTTGCTTTATTAAAATAATTCTATCATCTTTAGAATTATAAAAATCAAGTACGTTCGTTGTTTCTTTATTCGAACCATCAGCAATGATTATAAATTCAAAATTTTTAAAATTCTGATTAAGAATACTTTCTATAGATTGCTGTAAATAATTTTTTATATTATCCTTAACTGACATAATCACTGACACAACAGGTTGATTATTGAAATTTTTCATAAATTTTCATAAATTTTTTAGATATTTTTTGAATTGAATAATTTTCAGAAATAAAATTAACTCCATCTATGTTAATCTTAGATTCATTATTCAAAATAATATTAATTTTTTCCTGTAGAGCAGAGGTGTCAAGTTCAATCATATCAAAATTTTTTCCATTGTGCATTTCTTTAATTCCAGGAACTTTGGTTGCAATACATTGCATACCACAAGCGAGAGCTTCTAAAAGTACTTTTGGATGTCCCTCATAAAGAGAACAAAGAACAAATAATTTATAAGAATTATAAATTTTGGGTAATTCATAGTTGGGAACATTACCTAAAAAATTTACTTTAATATTATTATTTTTAATTATTAAATTGTATGCACTTTTATTTCCATGGCCAATAATATCAACTTCAAAATTTGTGTCTTTAATTGATTCAAATAAAAAATTATAATTTTTTTGAGTTGATAATCTTCCAACACATAAGATTCTATTTTTTTTTTGAGAAAATTTTATAGGATTAAATATATTTGTATCAATAAAATTTGGTATTACATAAATTTTATTCTTATTTATTTTAAATTTTTCTTGAATATTTTTTGCTGTAAGATGTGTTGTAACAATAATAATATCTGAATAGCAATAAATTAATTTACAATATGTTTTTATAATAAATTTTAAAAAAAAATTTGTATATTTCTTTGTAAAGAAATCGTAAAAATCATATCCTTGTCTTAATATTATTTTTTTTTTATAAAAAAATTTTATGATTATTAATATCCAAGATCCCCAAAACTGATTAGATTGAATAATTTGGAATTTTTTTATTTTT
>MDSV01114263.1_pt1 | contig 12765 bp, 13 predicted proteins | sample 810851 | NCBI WGS metagenome assembly MDSV01 (sample SAMN05326640, study PRJNA326480) | marine metagenome | isolation source: seawater | place: Atlantic Ocean: North East | collected 2012 | reverse complement strand
TGATTAAAAAAGGAATTATTTTAGCTGGTGGAAAAGGAACAAGAATGAGCCCTTTGACAAAGGCAGTTAATAAACAGTTATTGCCCATTTATGATAAACCTTTAATTTTCTATCCACTATCAATACTAATGTTAGCAGGAATTAAAGATATTTTGATAATAGTTAATAAAGGACAATTAGACCAATATAAAAAAATATTACCAGTTAAAAATAATTTTGGTGTTAAAATATCTTACATTGAACAACCCTCTCCAAATGGTCTTCCTGAAGCTTTTTTACTAGGTGAAAAATTTATAGGAAAAGATAATGTTGCTTTAGTTTTGGGAGACAATTTTTTTTATGGTCAATCATTAAGTGAAACATTAAAATTAAGCACAAATTTAAAGAAAGGCGCAAAAATACTTCTTCATAAAGTAAATAAACCTGAAAGATATGGTGTAGCTAAATTAAAAAATAGAAAAGTAGTTTCTTTAATTGAAAAACCAGAAAAATTTGTATCAGATTTAGCAGTTACAGGATTATACTTTTTTGACAATAAAGTTATTGAGTATACTAAAAAACTTAAACCATCAAAAAGAGGTGAGCTTGAAATTGTTGATTTATTGAATATTTATCTCAAAAAAAAACAATTAAGGCCTGAATATTTAGGGAGAGGTGGAGCTTGGTTAGACACTGGTTCAATTGAAGATTTTTATAAAACAAGTACTTTTGTTTCAGCGATTGAAAATAGACAAGGTTTTAAAATTGCTTGTTTAGAAGAAATAGCATTAAATAAAAAATGGATAAACAAGGATAATATCAAAAAATCAATTAGTTTTTACGGTAATTGTGAATATTCAAAATATTTAAAAAGATTAATTTAAAAATGAAGATAGTCAAAAATGAATTTAAAGGATTGTTAGTAATTGAGAATCAAAGGTTTATTGATAGACGTGGTTTTTTTAGAGAAATTCTTGTTGAAAAAAAAATAAAAAAAAAATTTCCATTTAATGTAATTTCTTTATCAAAAAAAAATGTCATTAGAGGATTACATTATCAATTGATTAAACCTCAAGGCAAATTTATATCTGTCGCCAAAGGAAAAATACTTGATGTAGCAGTTGATTTGAGAAAAAAATCTCAAACTTTTGGAAAGCACTTTAAAATAATTTTATCAGAAAATAATTGCAAATCGATTTATATACCAGAGGGGTTCGCTCATGGCTTTAGTTCATTAGCAAAAGAAAATATTATTATTTACAGCTGTACTAATTATAGGAATAAAAAGGGTGAAAGAGGAATTTTATGGAATGATAAACATTTAAAAATTAATTGGAAAATAAAGAGACCAATTATTTCAGATAAAGATAAACAAAATCCAAAATTTAAAGATATTTTTTAATTAATAGTAAAAGATGAAAAAATTATCTATTTATTGTATGGCCTTAAATGATGAAAATTTAAATACAATTAAAAATTTGAATTATATACCTGTAGGTTTGAAAAATAAAAACTTTTCCAGTGAATGGCTGAGAGATAATATTGGCGACAATATTTCAAAAAAAAATGCATATTATGGTGAATATACTTTTTACTATTGGTACTGGAAAAATCTTCTCAAATTAAAAGATAAAGATGAATGGGTTGGTTTTTGCTCTTATAGAGAATACTGGAGTTCAAAAAATAAAAGTAATTCAAATAATATTCAAGATTTAGTTCTAAAAGAATATAACCAAGAATGGTCAAATTATGATGCAGTAATTGGTGAACCAATATCAATTGGTGGAACCAAATTAATAAAGACTATCAAGTATGGAAAATTAGCTTTACTTAGAAATCCTAAAGCAATTTTATTTAAAAAAGGAAGAACTATAAGATGGCAATTTGATATGTTTCATGGCTATGGAAATTTAGATAAAGCAATTGATTTGTTGCCTGATAAAGATAGAGATGATTTTAGATATTTTACTAGGAATGAAACCTCTTTTGCTAGGGGAAATATGTTTATATCAAATTCTAATAAGTTAATAAATGATTATTTTGAAAATATTTTTGATTGGTTGCTGAAGTGTGAAAAAATATTCGGATTCAATTTAGAGGGATACGGAAAAATGAGAATGTATACTTTTTTAGCTGAAAGATATTTACCATATTGGTTTAAAAAATATTCTAAATACTTAGAGTGGCCTGTTATTTATTATGATATAAATAAAAATGAAAAAATATAAATTTAAACATTATAAAAAAATAAGTGGAACTCTTGTCCCTTTTTCATTAATAAATCAAATACCTTTTAAAACAAAAAGAATTTTTATAATTTATGGAAATAAAAATTTTGTAAGAGGAAATCATGCACATTATAAATGTAAACAATTTTTAGTCCCAATTTATGGATCAATGGTTCTTGAATATGAAAACTTCAAATTAAAAAATAAAATTAATATTAACTATAAAAATAAAGAGGGTTTTCTTCTAAATCCTAAAACTTGGTGTAAAATTAAATTTATGACTAATCATTCAATTTTAATGGTCTTTTGTGATAGAAAATACGAATTTAAAGATTATATAGAAAAGTACAGTCAGTTTTTAAAAATTATAGGAAAAAATAATTCATGAATTTGTTAATTACAGGAAGTTGCGGTCATATTGGGTCTTATGTTGCAGAAAACATCCATAAAATTAAAAAAATAAAAAAAACAATTTTAGTCGATAATATAAGTTCTAACAATTACTACTCATTATTCAATTTTAAAAAAAAAGATAATCTAAAATTTTATCAAAGAAATGTAGATAAAAAAAATAGTTTAGTCGATTTTAAAAATATCAAATACGTTATCCATTTAGCATCTATGACAAATGCAGAAAAAAGTTTTGGCAAAGGAAAAGAAATGTATAGAAATAATATTGATTGTTTGATCAATGTAATTAATTTTTGTAAAAAAAATAATGCAAAATTAATTCATCTCTCATCTACAAGTGTGTATGGAAAACAAGCGGATATTGTTGACGAAGATTGTGAGGAAAAATATTTAAAACCTCAGTCTCCTTATGCTGACATAAAATTAATTGAAGAAAAAATGCTAATTAAAGAGAATGATAATTTAAGATACAACACGTTCAGATTTGGAACTATCGCAGGTGTTTCAAAAGGTATAAGATTTCATACCGCAGTAAATAAATTTTGTTTTAATGCTGCTATTAATGAAAGTATTAATGTTTATAAAACTGCATTAAACCAATTTAGGCCTTACCTATCATTAAGTGATGCTTTTAAAGTGTTTAAATTTTGTATTGAAAAAGATTTTTTCAAAAATGATATATTTAATGCATTATCAGGTAATTTCACAGTTAATCAAATACTCGAAAAAATAAGAAAAAATAAGAAGAAAATAAAAATAAAGTTAGTAAAAACAAAAATAATGAACCAACTTTCGTACCATGTGAGTAGTGAAAAACTTAAAAAAAACGGTTTACACTTAAATGGAAAGATAGATAAAGACATACAGCAAACTTTAAAATTACTTGGAAATATTCAATGATTTGTAAAATTACACGGAAAAAAATCAGACCATTTATGTCTTTTGGAAAAATGCCAATAGCTAATGGCTTTCTATCGAAAAACCAGTTTAAGAAGGAATTTTTTTTTAATTTAGAAGTTGGTTTCTCAAAAACTATCTCACTTTTCCAATTAAATAATCACCCTAAACCTAAACAAATGTTTAATAGAAATTACCCTTTTTTTACTGGGAGCTCTAAAGGTATGGTGAAACATTTTGAAAATTATTCTAATTGGATAATCAAAAAATATGGAAAAAATCTTCATAATTTAATTGAAATAGGATCTAACGATGGAACTTTTTTAAGTAATTTTAAAAAAACCAAATTTGATGTTATTGGTTTTGAACCCTCAAAAAATGTTGCTGATGTCTCAAAAAAAAAGGGAATCAAAACTATTAATAAATTTTTTAATTTTGAAAATACAAAAAAATTAAATAAATACAAAAATAATGTTCAGGTAATAAGTGCTGCAAATGCTATTTGTCATGTTCCAAATTTAAAAAGTTTAATCAAAGGTGTAGATTTTTTATTATCAAAAAAAGGATTATTTATTTTTGAAGAACCATATTTAGGATCAATGTTTGCAAAAACTTCATATGATCAAATATATGATGAACATATCTTTATGTTTTCATTATCTTCAATTAAGAAAATATTTAACTTATTTGAATTTGAATTAATTGATGCATTACCACAAAAAACTCATGGTGGTTCTATGAGATATGTTGTTGGTAGAAAAAAAATCCATAAAAAAACAAAGAGATTGAGTAGATTATTGTTAAGTGAAAGAAATAAAGATATTGATAATTATAAAGGTTGTTTAAATTTTAAAAAAAAATGTGAAATCTCCAAGAAAAAGCTTGTGTCAAAAATCAAAAAATTTAAATCAAATAATTTAAAAATAGCTGGATATGCTGCTACGTCAAAAAGTACAACAATATTGAATTATTGTAAATTAGATACTAATTACATAGATTATATTTGTGATACTACAAAAGAAAAAATAGGTAAATATTCACCAGGTATGCATATACCGATAGTAAATATGAATTATTTTAAAAAAAATACTCCAGATAAAGCCTTTCTTTTTGCATGGAATCATAAAAAAGAAATCTTTAAAAAAGAAAAAAAATTTACAAATCAAAAAAAATGGTTTGCACACATTAAAATTTAAATGAAAATTCTATTCACTGGAAGTAATGGAAGATTTGGGTCTGTATTTAAAAAAAAAACAAAAATTAAAAATATTTTATATCCTACCAAAAAAGAATTTAATATTTTAAATCCAAAATTAATGGATAAATATTTGTTAAAATTTCGACCAAATCTCATTATACATGCGGCCGGCCTCTCAAGGCCCATGATTATGCATGAAAAAAATATTAATTTAAGTATAGACTCAAACATTATCGGAACATGTAATCTAGTTAAAATATGTAAAAAATTTAATATTAAATTAATCTACTTATCCACTAATTATGTTTATCCAGGACTTAAAGGTAATTATAGTGAAAATGATTTTTTACTACCATATAATAATTATGCATGGTCAAAACTCGGAGGTGAATGTGCAGTTCAGATGTACAAGAATTCACTGATATTAAGAATTTGTATGACTGAAAAACCTTTTATACACAAAAAAGCATTTGTGGACTTAATAACTAATTTTATATTTCATGAAGAAATAATAAAAATTTTTCCTAAATTTTTAAAAAAAAAAGGAATTTTGAATGTTGGTGGGGAAACAAAATCTGTCTATAAATTTGCCAAAAAATTTAATAAAAAAGTTAAAGGAATTAGAGCAAAAAAATATTTGGGTAAAACAATTCCACTTAATCATTCTATGAATTTAAAAAAATTGAAAGAAATAATTAATGATTAACTTTTGGTCTTATAAAAAAGAATACAAAAAAAATAAAAACAAGTTTATAAATAAGATTGATCAAACTTTATCAAAGGGAATTGTCTTTTTTGGCGATGAATTGGCCAAATTTGAGAAAAAATTTAAATCAATATATAAATCAAAGTTTGGTTCTGCTGTTGGAAGTGGGACTGATGCTTTACTTATAGCTTTGAAGTCTATTAATATAAAAAGTGGAGATGAGGTTATTACAGCAGCAAACACTGCAATACCTACAATTTCAGCAATTATAAATTCAGGTGCAACTCCAAAATTAGTTGATATTGGAGACGATTATTTAATTGACTGTTCTAAAATAGAAAAAACAATAACCAAAAAAACAAAAGCTATAATACCAGTGCATTTATATGGTCAATCATGTGACATGGTTAAAATAATTAAAATTGCAAAAAAGTATAATTTAAGAATTATAGAAGACTGTGCACAGGCTCAAGGTGCAATGTATAATAACAAATTTGTTGGAACGATGGGTGATTTGGGTTGTTTTTCATTTTATCCTACTAAAATTCTTGGAGCTTACGGTGATGGAGGCTTTATTTTGACTAAAAGTAAACAACTAGATGAAAAAATTAAGCGTTTAAGATTTTACGGTATTGAAACAGTAAATAAAAAAAATAAGTTTTATAATAAATACTATGCCAATGAAAACGGACTTAACTCAAGAATAGATGAAATACAATGTTCATTATTAAATATCAAACTTAATTCAATTGATCAATTTATAAAAAAAAGAATTAGCTTAGCTAACGAATATTTTAAAAATCTTAAAGATACAAAATTAGTATTACCATATAAAAAACCATATAATAAACACGTATATCATCTGTTTACAGTTTTTCATCCACAACGTAAAAAAATAATTAAATTACTGGATAAAAAAAACATAAAAACTAGAGTTATTTATCCTTATGCAATACAAAATATGAAAGCTTATAAAAATTTATTTTTAAAGAAAAATTTAAAAAAATCAGAGATTAAATCAAAAGGAATTTTTTGTCTTCCACTATATCCAGAAATGAAAAAAACTGATGTAATTAAAATATCTAATACAATTAAGAAAATTTTAATTTCACTATAATCTTAATAATCTAATATATTTTCTTATTTTAATTTTTTCTTTTAATGAAAAAAAAAGATTCCTATGAAAAATTTTTCTTATTATTTTAAACAATAAGGACTTTTCCTCTATTTTACCAAATATTTTTTCAAATTTTTTTAATGATAATATAAAATTACCCTTATGTCGATAATCAGTAAAATAGTATCTTAGTTTTTTATTGTTTTCTAATAAATGAGAAAATTTTAGATTTTCATTTTTTGAAATATCAATTTCAACTATTGAGTCATAAAAATTAATTTGCTTAATTTTTTTAGAATAATAATTAAGATTTCTTTCTGTCATTGGATTTCTTCTGTGCATATTTTCGACAAGATGGAAGCAAAAGTTTATAAATGAATATTGTGATGGATTTTTGAAACCTTTTTTTTTCATGAAGCTAGTATGTGTATCTTCAACAACAATTTTTCCATTTTTTTTTATGTGTTTGATCGACTCCATAAAAGTAGTAACTTGTTGAATATTTTTATGACCGCCATCATCAAGTAAAATATCTATTTTACCAACTTTTTTGTAAAAATTTTTCCAAAAATTAGGATTTGCCTGATCACCAGTATAAATTTCAAATCCATGTTTTTCCAATTTTTTTGCCTCTGGATTTAGCTCAATTCCAATTATTCTTGCTTTTGGTCCAAAAAATTTTTTCCACATAAATAGTGATCCGCCATTCCCAACTCCAACTTCTACAAATGTTATTTTTTTATTAATGAACCTCTCAAAAATATTTCCATATATTTCAAAATAATTATCCCATTTAATTGTATATTTTGGAGATGTTTTAAAAAATTTTATAATTTTATTCATTTAAATTTATTGTAAATATTTTAATGATTTCTCCCATACAAGCTTTCTCAAATGATTATCATAACTGACTTTGGAACTTTTAATTTCTTTTAATTTATCAAAATATTTAGCATTTACTCCATTCAATTTTTCTGAAGTTGCTAGAAAAAGAGGTGATAATGATGCTTTCTCATTATTTATCGCAAAAAAATTTTTGAATAATTTTACCACAGTTCTATAAGATGATTTATTATTATTTCCAAAGTTTGAATTTACAAAACCTGGGTGTAAACAGTTGCAATTTATTTTAGTATTTAATTCTTTTTTAAAAGAATACGTTATAAAAATGTTAAGCAATTTTGACCTACAATAAGCTTTCCAACCATTATAATTATTTTTGTTTTGAAGATCATCTATGTCAAGACCATAATATTTATGTACACTTGATGAAATATTTACAATTCTACTTACTTTTGACTCTTCTAATTTTTTTTTTAACCCTAAAGAAAGCTGAAGATAAGATAAATGGTTTAAAGCAAAGGTTTTTTCAACTCCTTCAGAATTTAATTCTCTATTATCAAAAATTGCGCCTGCATTATTTATCAAAACATCTATTACGTTATAATTATTCATTTTTTTTATTAGGTTATTTATTTCCTCTTTTTCAGATAAATCACACTTAAAAAATTCAAGCCTAGAACTATTTAGAGAATTTAAGATTCTTTCTGCTTTTTGAGAATCTTTTCCAATCATTTGAACGTTATGATTTAATAATAAAAGTTTTTTTACTAGAGCTAGTCCAATACCGTCAGTTCCCCCAGTAACTACTATATTCATATTAAGTAATTAAATATTATATAATTTAGATTTCAAAGAATACGTTAAAATTTGAAATATTTTCTTAAAATTGAAGTAATATTTGAAATAGGCAAGACTTTTTAAATTATTTATATCTTCACTACTTAAATTTTTATGATTAAATGTAAGATTATATTGATTAAAATTTTCTAATTTTGTCTCTGTAATAATATCTTTAAATTCATCGTATGCTGGTGTTCCTGGATAAGGAGTGAATACACTAAATTGTGAATATAAACTTGGAAGATATTTAGCATATTCGACAGATGCTATTATAGTGTCATGAGTATCTTCAGGATTACCAATAATAAACATGGTCTTAACCTTGATGCCTGAGTCTTCACATTTCTTGATTACTTGAAATTGTTTGTCATGTTCTACAGTGAATCTCTTCATATCTTTTAAAACAAAATGATTAGAAGACTCAACACCTACGTAAGCTAATTTAAGACCAGCTTTGCTTAATAGAGGTATCATTTCATCATCTAAATTATTTAAGTGTGTCTCGACCATAAATGTAATATTTAATTTTTGATTAATAATCTCGTTACAAAATTCAATCGTATGTTTTCTATTAATTGAAAAAACTGGATCACGAAAAACAAATTTATTTGTCTTAAGTTTTTTTTTCCAATATTTTATTTCATCAATAATATTTTTGACAGATCTAGCTCTTACTTTTCTTCCTTGTTGTAAAGGATAAGTGCAATAAAAAAAACAAGAGTAAGGACATCCTCTAGTTGCTAGTATAGGTATTGCTATTTTCTCTTTTAAACTAAAAAAATCATTTCTTAATCTAAATTTTTTGGAATAACCCGACCAATCTGGATATGGCAAATCATCTAGAGAAACTGGTGAATAAAAATTATTAATTAAATCTTTATTAAAAAATAAATTATCTAAAAATTCTTGATTTAATTTTCCTTCTTTATTTAAATTATAAAAAAAAATGTCAGATTCGTTTTTAACAACAATAGAATTTTTTTTTAAATATTTTTCTTTCATTGTGTTTGCAAATATTCCTGTAACAAATATTTTTTTATTTTCCAGTTTGGACAATGTGGATAATTCAGTTTCATGAGCTATTATAGATGATGGAAAAATTATATAATCACAATTTAAAATTTTTTCATCGTTTAAATCCCTTGTATAATGAACTTCATTATCTTGTTTTAATATTGAACTTATGATCATAACTTCAATTGCAGGCATACCAATACTTTGATCAACATAGACATTTAGGAATTTTGAAAAAAATGAATCACCAAAATCATTACCAGTTCCATAACCACCAGCAGTATCTTTTACTAATCTATGTTTTTTATCTGGATAAACGTCTAGTATAACAAATTTCATTTAAAATTTTATTTTATATTTTAATTTGATTAATGTAATAAAAAAAAAATAGGTTTATTATTAATCTTATAAATATCAATGAAATTTTTAAACACTAAATTAAATGTGAAAAATAACATAATTTTGTACTTTACTATTCTTTTTACATTAATTTGGTATCTCATTTTCGGATTTAATTTAAGTAACGAACCATATGTTTGGGATGATTTGCATTTTTTTAGAAAATACTCATTTGAAGAATTAAGAAATATATGGGTTGGTAACTGGGATTCTGATGGAATAGAGACCCCAAGTTACCGTCCTTTTGCAGTTTTATATTACCACTTAATATATTTAGTTTTTGAGGAAAATACTTTCTTGCTTAGAAATTTCATAATTTTTGAAGCATTAATTTTAATCTTAATATCTAATAAATTATTAGAATATTTAAATTTTAATAAATTAACAATAATTTTTTTTACGCTATTAATTGTTTTTTCAAAAATTTACTTAACTTTAATTTCTTGGTTCACAATAAGTGTTTTAATTTTTGTTTATTTATTATCGATTTCATCAATTTTATTTTTTTTAAAAAGCATAGAAAATAAAAAAAATACTTATTATTTTATATCGATTATTTTTGCATTAGTTGGAATCTTTACGAGAGAAGAACTATACATAATGCCAATAATACTATTTTTAATATATTTTTATAAATATGAGATTAATATTAAAAATTTATTTTCTTGTTTAACTAGAGTTTTTCCTTTTTTACTTTTAATTCTACTACACATGGCTTTAAGGAAAGAATTTATTCCAGAAGCAGACCACCTACAATTATCAGGATATATGATAAAATATGGTGATAATTTTTTAAATTTTGGAGGTTTAATCAAAGCTTTTAAGTCATCATTTTTACCAATGGGATATTTAAGTTCTTTATACTCTACTTTTGTACAATCACTTTTTTCTTGGGTGTGGATTACAATAATATTTACATCATCAATCATTCTTTTTAAAAAAAAGAATATATTAATTAAACTTAAAAAAATAATTATATTAATTTTATTAGTTTTAATTTGCTGCCTCCCACATCTTACTATTGCAAGATCTTTTGGAATATACTTATCAAGTTTTTTTGCTTTGGCTTTGGTTGCAAAGCTACTAGATGCATTATTTTTATTAACAAAAAATGGAAATGTTAAAAAAAATTATTTTTATATTTTTTTAATAACCTTACTTTTAATATCAGGAACAATTGGAGGTATATATAGATCAAATGAACATGCAAAATCAATGAGTCAATACTCTTTAGATATTATCAGATTCGATGCATTATTTATTTATGGATATAAAAATGATGATACTGAAGTTTCAATTCCAAAAAAAAGGTATTTGCTTAAAGAGAGACATTTAAAAGAACTTGGAATTAATGATTTTAGGTGGGGTGATGAATTAAATATTAAATCTAAAAAGATAGTTAAAACTAATTACGGCCCATTATCTTTCTGAAATAATCATATCTAAATATAAAATTTATCTAAGTATGCTCATAAAACTTAAAATTTAAGTTTATGAGTAATCAGAATTTTAAGAGGCCAATATTGGTAGCGGGAAGTGGGATCGAACCACTGACCTCAGGCTTATGAGTCCTGCGCTCTAACCAACTGAGCTACCCCGCCATCATATAATTGATGCTTTATACAACCTTTATTTTTTTGTTGCAAATAGGATTTTCTTTGATGAAATTGAAATTTTAGTTGATATAAATAATTCTAGTTAGAGCATGAATTTAATCTTATTTAAAAATTTTATAAGAAATTACTTTAGAAATACGAAGTTTTATGCAATTTTTTTAATTAAACCCTTAAAAAAAAAATATTGGAAAGCAAAAGATTATACTACTTCACACTTTAAGAAAGGTGAAGATTATCATACTAAATTTGAAAAACTTCCAGGACGAAAAATTATATGGGATCTAGAAAAAAAAATAATTAATGATTTTATCAGTGAAAAGAAAAATTTTAAACATTTAGACTTTGCCTCCGGAACTGGAAGGATAGTTCAATTTTTAGAAAAAAATAATAAGGAGCAATACTTAATAGACTCCTCTAAAAAAATGTTAGAATATGCAAAAAATATTTTAGATTTGAGTAAAAGTACCTTTATTGATGAAGATTTTACAAAAATTAGTCTAAAAAAAAAAATTTGATTTAATTACAGCATTTAGATTTTTCCCTAATGCAGAGATTTTTTTAAGAGAAAAAGCAATGAAGTTTATCTCTGAACATTTAGAAGATAATGGAATATTAATTTTAAACAACCACTATAATTTTTGGTCTGTACCATTCTTTTTTTCAAGATTATCTTTCAGAAGTAATGGTTTTGGAATGACACATCAAGAAGTAGTAAATCTAGTTAAAATTAATAATTTAAAAATTTATAGATATAAATCAGTTGGATTATTAACTAATAAAGAAAAAAGCTCGATAATACCATGGAGTTTCATTTCTCGATTTGAAAATTATTTTTTTAAGAAGAATCCAAATCATTTAATAGGATATAATGTTATATACCTTATTGGAAAATGATTGGATATATTAAGAAAATACCTGAAATATTTAATTATTTATTTTTAAATAAAATTTCCTCTGAAAAAATCATTTTTAATTTAAAAATTGACATCAATAAAATTGAGCATTTTTTAGAACTTAAAAATATAATAAACAAAAAAAATTTTATATGGAGTGGAGATTGGGATAAAAAGAAAATAAATATTTCAGAATACAAAAATTATAGTGCTAGTTATAATTCTGTTTACCAAATTTATAAAGAAAATAAGAATTATAAAGAAAGTGAAGAATATAAGATAAAATCTAAATTAATATTAGAAGGAAAAAAAACTGGAAGAGGTAAGAATTTAAGTGAATTAGATAATTATTTTGAGTCAATAGAAAAATTAAAGAATTCTCTGATTAATTTTGGGTACAAAAGTCAAATTGATTTAAATAATGTAAATAATAAAAATGATGAGATCGGAGTTGTAATTGGAAGAAATCTAGAAATAATAAAATTACAAGATAAATTTGGTGGAACTCATAGATTTGCTCTTTGTAAAATTTTTGGAATTAAAGAGATAATCATTAGTATAAAAGCAATTCATGAAACATTATTAGATAAAAAAGATATTAAAAAATTGATAAGCGTAAATGAT